>ENA-OUQF01001429-OUQF01001429.1-human-gut-metagenome-genome-assembly--contig:-NODE-1429-length-14270-cov-3.997679_pt1 | contig 14270 bp, 12 predicted proteins | sample MGYA00237947_ERZ548826 | MGnify/ENA primary metagenome ERZ548826 (study PRJEB26490, sample SAMN05194701) | human gut metagenome | biome: terrestrial biome; feature: human-associated habitat; material... | reverse complement strand
TACTGCTTTCGCGTCTGCGGACGCGAAACTCTGCGAGGCTTTTTTTGACAAGCTGGGCCCCGGTTTTCATAAGAAAACCGGGGCTGATTTCATGCAAAACTCAAACAATACTCAAAAGAGGCCGGCGATAAATTCCGCAATTGGAAAATACAGTATTGGTAGGAATATTGCGGGGATCATATCCCCCACCTTCACGGGTTCTTCACGCAGACCGATGAGATTTACGGACATTGCAAGGAATATCGGCCCGCCGACGGCAGTCATTTCGGTGATGACCTCCGCGGTCAGGTACGGCTGGACAGCGCCAGCAAGCAGGGTTATCCCACCCTGCACTATCAGTATCGGCACCGCGGCAAAGCAGACGCCCGGCCCAAGCGCCGCGGAGAAGGCAATGGAGCTTATGAAGTCCATGATGCTCTTCGTGAAGAGTATGCTGTAATCATGATTGAGACCAGCTTGAATAGGCCCAAGTATGGCCATGGAGCCGACGCAGAAAACCAGAGTCGCCGTGACGAAGGCATCCGAAAACCGGCCGCCGCCGAGCTTTGTTCCCGAAAGCTTGCTTTTTATGAAGTTGCCGGAGCCGTTGATCCTGTCGTCAAGCCGGAGCGCGACGCCTATCAGCGTGCCCAGCGCAAGGCAGATGATGACAATGAGAATATTGCTGGTGCCCAATGCGCCCTGTATGCCTATGACAGCGGTTGCAAAGCCCATGACGGTCATGAGGGGCTTTGTATATCTTTCGCCGATCCTGCTGCTGAAAACGCTTCCTATCAGCCCGCCAACTATTATTGTGATGCAGTTTACTATCGTGCCGAGCATGTGTCTCTTCCTTTCTTCGCCATTTGACGGCGCAATGAAGCGATTATATTCTTAACGCGTCGCGCTGTCAACGGAAAATTAACGCCGCGGACTTGCCGCACAGCCGCATATGATGCTATAATCGTGCCAAACAGAACCAAGGAGCAATATTATGCAGAAGCATTTATTTTTGACAGGCCCCGCGTGCAGCGGGAAATCGGAAATGATAAAAAGCGTGCTTGGCGGCCGCCTCGCATATGCAGGCGGATATGTCATCGTGCGCGCGGGCGGGGAAAACGGCACGCCTCCGGGCTGCGATCTTCTTCCTGCTGCGGCCGCAGCAGGTGTGGAGGGCTATGAGTCGGCGCGCATACTCTCCTTCTCCGGCACGCGCCTCACGCATGACAACGAGGTTTTCCGCGAAGCCGGAGTACATCTGCTTGAGGAAGCCGGATTTTATCCCTTCGCCGTGCTGGATGAGGTAGGCGGGTTTGAGCTGATAATCCCGCAGTTCAGAAACGCGCTGCTGGAGCTTCTCAATTCCGATCTGCCGTGTATAGGCGTGCTGAAATCCGTGCAGGATGCGGAGATGCTGCGCGGCGTGCTGGGGCTTGGCGAGAAGTACACCGCATACGCACAGGCACTGCACGCGGCGCTGGATAAGGACGCAGACACCCTTGTGCTGGAGACGACGGGCACCGGCGACACACACGCCCAGCGCATAGTCGAGCAATGGGCAAAAGAATACGCGATGTAAAAATCATGGAGGAGCGCCCGGCTCCTCCATGTGTTTTATTCACTATTCACATTTCTCCGCGGGGAGGATCGATTCAGTCTGCTGCCGCGTGTCGCGCAGGGCGATGTTGACCGCCGCGCCCACATAAATAATGAGACAGCAGGAATAAAGCCACAGCATCAACAGTATCAGCGAGGCAAGAGAGCCATATACCAGCGGGTATTTTGCCGAGCGGCCGATGAACACAGAGAAAAGAAGGCTTTCCGCGACGAGGGCAACGGTCGTGACGACCGTGCCGGGGAAGGTGCTGTACTCGTCGCAGTTGCGCTTCGCGGTCTCATACACGCCCCAGACGAGGACAAAGAATATCCCGCCCATGACAAGAAAGCGCATCCAGTTCCACGAATGGCTGATATCTATAAACGGCAGGAGCTTATTGACAGTGGTGATGAACTGCCGCCCCGTGAGCATGACGAGCATCGCAAAATAAATCGCCGCGAGAAAGACAAGCGAGAATAATATGCTGAACGCAAAGTACATGAACGCCTTGAACTTCACGCCGCCCTGCATCCGGCCAATGGTCGTCTGTATAGACCGGGAAGCGGCGGAGGCGGACGTGACGAGCACCGCAAGCCCGGCCACCATCATGGCTGGGCTGTTATTCGACGCGACATAGACAAGGAAGTCGCTTATAAGGTCTATCGCCTCCTCCGAGGCGAAGCTCTTGAGGAACTGGACGATGCGCATGGCCTGATCGTAGCTGTTGCCCAGCATGGTATAGAGGCAGATTATAAGCGGGAAAAACGTCATGGTGAAGTAATACGAAAGCGCAGCAGAGGCGATCGTCACCTGCGTATCCGTATATATTCTGATAAAATTCTTCACAAAACAAACAATTTTATCGAGCATATAAGCACACACCTCCGTAATGCGGGCGGGGTCATTGAAAAGCTCCCCCAGCGCGTGCCGGGGGAGCTTTTATCCACGCTGAAAATTATTTGGCGTTGAATATTTTGAAAATACTGTCGAACGGGTCCTCCGCAGGCGCGTCAGTCGAGGCGGACGCGGGGCGATCCTCCGTCATGGGAGGCGGGGCGACCGGAGACGGTGCGGGCGCCGCGGCGGCGGCCTTCTCAGCCGCGCCGGTGAACAGACCCTGCGGGCGTTCCTTCACAGATATCGGGCGGACAGTACCGCCGGCAGAAACAGAAGAGGCAGCGGCGGACGCGTTATCCGCACCGGCAGGACTCTCCTCAAACCCAGTTGCAATGACCGTGACGCGGATCTCATCCTGAAGCGAATCGTCAAACGTCGCGCCGAAGATGATGTTCGCGTCGGGATGCGCAGCCTCCTGCACGAGATTTGCAGCGGTCTCGACATCCTCAAGATCCATATCCTCAGACCCGGTGATGTTGATGAGCACGCCGCGCGCGCCGTTGATGGAGGTCTCCATAAGCGGGCTTGCGACGGCGAGACGCGCCGCGTCCTCCGCCTTGCCCTTGCCGGCCGCATGGCCGACGCCCATGTGGGCAAAACCGGCGTCTCTCATGATGCACGTGACATCGGCAAAGTCAAGGTTGATGAAGCCGGTGTTCTTGATGAGGTCAGAAATGCTGGTGACGGCCTGATGCAGCACGTCATCGGCGATCTCAAACGCGTTTGCAAGAGTGACCTTCTGGTCAGTGGCATATTTAAGGCGGTCATTGGGGATGATAAGCAGCGAGTCAACGCGGCTCAAAAGCTCCTTTATGCCCATGTTGGCCTGATCCATGCGGCGCTTGCCCTCAAACTTGAATGGCTTCGTGACGACGCCGACAGTGAGGATTCCGGCCTCGCGCGCGATCTCCGCCACGACGGGAGCAGCGCCCGTGCCCGTGCCGCCGCCCATACCGGCGGTGATGAACACCATGTCCGCATCCTCAATGGCCTTGGCTATGTTGTTGCGGCTTTCCTCCGCGGAGCGCTTGCCAATGTCGGGATCGGAGCCGGCGCCCTGACCGCGGGTCATCTTCTCGCCGATCTGAATCTTCTGATTGGCGTTGGAGACCGCGAGAGCCTGCTTATCGGTGTTGATGGCAATGAACTCGACGCCCTGCGTTCCGGCCTTGACCATTCTGTTGACAACATTGTTGCCCGCACCGCCGACGCCGACTACCTTTATAGTAACAACATTCTCCGGTCCTGTTTCGGCTTTGAAATCCATAGTTGTGCCTCCCTGTGTTTTATCTCATCACAAAAGTGAAATTTTTATATTTATATAGGCGTACTATATATTATTACATTTTTTGCTTCAGGTCAATAGATTTTTTTATTCTTCGGCAATTTTTTGTAAGCAAATTGTAATTGTGCCATCATTCCGACATAAAATGCGCCGTCTGCCCGTCGGAAAGGTCGAGATAGCCGACGTCCTCATCACTAAGCTTGTCCAAAACGGCAACAAACATTCCAAATTTATGCTCCGTTCCGGGATTGCCGCCGAGCTGCACCGTCAGCCGCCCGCCGTACTGGAGCTGCGCCTGCATATTATCGGAAAGCTCCACCACTGTCACGCGGGAGGACAGACCCCTGTCCTGTATCTGGCTGAGTATTTCAGTAAGGTAATCCACAGGCTCCTGACTGCCGTCCTCTGTTTGAAGCGGCTCGCCTATAAGCAGCGTGCCGGGGCTTATCCCCCTGACGGCGATTAGGTTTGAAAGCTCGTCCGCGGAGGCCTTGCCGAGAATTTTGCAGTTATGGTCCATGGTCCAGCATTCGTCGCCAAGGACGAGATAGGCAAGCGCGGTGCTCTCCGTGACCTCAATAACGACCTTATTGGGCAGCTTGCGCTCCACCGTGACCTTATCTACATACGGGAGCTTCGCAAAGACCCGGCTGAGCGCGGCGAACCTGTCAAAGAAGAAGAGGTTGTCGCCCTCCTCGATATCTATCGCGCGGATGATCTCGCTGTCGGTATAATGGCTGTTGCCGATGACCTCGATATCCGACACGCGGAAGAAAACACTCATCACGAAGATGAGCGCGACTTCAACGATGACGAACATCAAGGGCGCGCTGATGCTGCTGTGCCGCCGCGGCTTCATATACTCAGAATGCTTATCCGCCGGCGGCTGATTCATATGTGCATACGCCATAGGCTGCTGTCCTTTCGGCTGTGTTGGGCGGCCCCCAGATTTGGGGGCCGGTCAGTATTCAAGAAAAATGTCCGCGCCGAGGGCGCGCAGACGGACGTCGAAGCGCTCATACCCGCGGGTGATGTGCCCGTCGTCAAATATCACGGTCTCCCCATCCGCAGAGAGGCCGGCCACTATCATCGCCGCGCCGCCGCGAAGGTCGGTGGCATTGAGCGCCGTGCCGTGCAGGCAGTCCACGCCCCATATCTCCGCGCGCCGCCCCTGCGTGATTATATCCGCGCCGAGACGCCGAAGCTCCGGCACCTGACGGTAACGGTTTTCAAAAATGTTCTCCGTGATGACCGTTTTCCCCTCGGCACGGAGAAGCGCCGCCATAAGCACGGGCTGCGCGTCCGTCGGGAAGCCGGGGTACGGCTGTGTGGATATCTCGCCGGGCGCTTTCAGGCGGCCGGTTGATTTTACGCGCACTGCGCGATTATTGCTTATTATATCACAGCCCGCTTGATTTAGGAAGTAGAGAACTGTAGAAAAATGTTCGGGCGCAACTCCGCGCATTTCGACATTTCCGCCAACCGCCGCGGCCGCGCAGGCTATCGTAGAGGCAACTATTCTGTCCGGGATGATACGGCAGACGGCGCGCCCGCTTGCAGCAAAGCCCTCTATCGTCACGGTGTCGCTGCCCGCGCCGGATATCTTCGCTCCCATGGCGGCGAGATAATCCTGCAATGCGGATATCTCCGGCTCACGCGCCGCGCCGCGGATGACAGTCCTTCCGCGGGCGGAACAGGCCGCCAGCATGATGTTCTCCGTCGCGCCGACGCTGGGGAAAGGAAGCTCTATCTCCGCGCCGCGAAGCCTTTCCGCGCGGCAGTATATCTCCGGGCCGTCCTCCTCTATCTGCGCGCCCATCTTCCTGAGCGCGCTGAGATGCAGGTCTATCGGCCGCTTGCCAAGCTGGCAGCCGCCGGGCAGAGACAGGCGCGCCTCGCCGCAGCGTGCGAGGAGCGCGCCCATGAATATCACGGAGGAGCGCATCTCCTCCATGAGTGAATGCGGAATGGAACTGCCGGAAAGATATGTAGAATCAATGAACACCTCGTTCTGCCGCTGCTCGGCGGTGCATCCGAGGTGCCTGAGTATGCGCAGCGCCGCGTCCACATCACGAAGCTGCGGCACGTTCATAAGCTCAGACCGGGCCGGGCTGATTATCGAGGCGGCAATTATCGGCAGTGTGGCATTCTTCGAGCCCTGCACAAAGCACGCGCCCTCCAGCGTGTTACCGCCGCGGATATGCCATATATCCATAAAAATCCCCCCGTGCGTTCAAATGGAGCTATGCTCTTCGCCTTTATACTATGCGCACGCGGGGATGTGTGTGATTCGGGATATCTTAATTTTTCTTCGCGGGCAGGCTGAGGATTATGTCGCATATTCTGTCCGTCGCGCCGGGCACGGCCAGCGAGAGCATAGCCTGCGACATCGCTTCGAGCTGCGCGCTGTCGCCGAGAAGGCCGCGCACGGTGTCCATAAGCGCAGGCGCGTCAAACTCGCCCTCAAGGAACACCTTCGCGCCGCCCGCCTTTTCAAGCACGCGGGCGTTCTTCTCCTGATGGTTATTCGTCACATTCGGCGAAGGAACGATTATGACGGGCTTGCCCATATACGCAAGCTCGGACAGCGTGGACGCGCCGGCGCGGCACAAGATGAGATCCGCCGCCGCCATGACGCGGGGCATATCGTATATATACTTGCGCACGTCCGCGCCGAAGCGGACGAAATCCGGCGCACACTGCCGGAGCGTGGCCATAAAATCTTCAAAATAGCGCGTGCCGACGGAGTGAATGAGGCGGAAGGGTCGGCTGTCGTCCATCATGGTTATAAGCTCGCCCATTATCTTATTCATATGCGCCGCGCCAAGCGAACCCCACACGGACACCACGAGCGGCTCATCCGGGTCAAGCCCCAGCTCCCGCTTTGCAAGCGCCTTGCTGTATGCGGCGAATTCGCCGCGCACGGGCGTTCCTGTGACCTCCACCTTTTCCGGGTGGTGATACGCGCCGCGGCTCTCCTCGAAGCCGACCATGACCTTATCGACATGCTCCGCGAGCAGCTTCGTCGTGAGGCCGGGAACGGCGTTGCTCTCATGCACGGCCGTGGGGATCTTCAGCTCCGATGCCGCCATAAGCACCGGATAGCAGACGTAGCCGCCCGTGCCGATGACGACATCCGGCTTGAACTCGCGCATGATGCGCTTGGCCTCACGCGTGGAGACGGCAACGTTTTTCAGCGTGTCCAGATTGTGGATGATCGCTTCAAGACTGTGGCCGCGGCTTATGTTCGTGATTTTGAGCGGTTCTATTTTGTACCCCTCGCGCGGCACAAGCTCCATCTCCATCTTGCCCTCGGCGCCGATGAAAAGTATCTCGCAGTCGGGCATAAGCTCACGGAGGCGGCCCGCGACCGCAAGCGCGGGATTTATATGTCCGGCGGTACCGCCGCAGGTGAGGATGAATTTCATAAAACCATTTCCTTTCGCGCAGTAAGTGATCAATAAATAAGTATATCGCGGGAAGCGCTGAGCACTATCCCCATTTCAAAAAGCTCGATAAGCAGCGCCGTGCCGCCGTAGCTGAAAAACGGGAGGGATATCCCCGTGCACGGCACAAGATTCGTGACAACGGCCACATTGAGGAAAACCTGTATCGCAAGAAGTGTCGTGACGCCCGCACAGACAAGGAAGCTGAACCTGTCGGGCGAATGGAGGGCGATCCAATAGCCGCGCAGAATGAGCAGGGCGAACAGGACGAGGATGAGCGCCGCGCCGATAAAGCCCAGCTCCTCACACACGACGGAGAAGATAAAATCGTTATGCTCCTCCGGCAGATACAAGAACTTCTGACGGCTGCCGCCGAGGCCAAGCCCGCTGAGCCCGCCGGAGCCGATGGAGTAAAGCGACTGGACTATCTGATACCCCTCGTCAGAGGAACTGGAAAACGGGTCGCGCCATGTGTTTATGCGGCTGGACGCATAGGGGAAAAACGTCAGCAGCACAGCGACGCCGGCCCCGACAGCGCCGAAGGCCGCGGCAAACCAGCCGATGCGCACGCAGCCCAGAAAAAGCATTGCCCCGCCGATAGCAATGATTATGACGGAGGCGGAAAAGTGCGGCTCAAGCACGAGAAGGGCAATGATGACAAGCAGTATGCCCGCAAAGGGCAGAATGCCGTACCGGAACGTGGCCATCCTGCCGCGCAGACGGCAGATGAGTGCGGAGAACGAGAGGATAACTGCAAGCTTTGCAAGCTCAGACGGCTGCACCGTGAGCCCGCCGACGCCGAGCCAGCGCCGCGCGCCGTTCGCCTTGACGCCGATGACCGGCACCAGAAGCAGCAGCACGAGCACCGCCCCGAGAAACACGAAGGCATAGCGCCTGTAAAACCCCATCGGCAGGCGCGACGCGAAAAGCATCGCCCCGACGCCGAGAAGCGCGAACAGAAGCTGGCGCACGAAGTAGTACGCCGCGTTGCCGCCGGTTATATTGCCGGGGTCATAGTAGGCGCGGGCATAGCTTGACGAGAGAACCATCACGACGCCCATCGTCAAAAGAAGAACCACCAGAACAAAAAAAGATGTGTCAAACCCGCAGCGCTTTTTCTCCGCCACTGCTGAAAAGCCGGCGAGGCGGGCGCTTTCATAACGCATCTTCCCACCTCCCCGACTTGTACATTATCAGAGTGCGTAACGGTGAAACACCCCAATAAATGATATGACGGCAAAGACCAGAGATATACCTGTGAAGAGAACAAAAAGTTCCCGTTCTTTCCACTTCTTCCCCGTCCATCCGCCCATTTCAAGGTGATGGTGCAGGGGGGCCATTCTGAAAATGCGCTTTCCGTGAGTCAGCTTGAAATAGGTGACCTGGATTATATCGGAGAGCGTTTCAAGAATGTAGATGATGCCGAGCGTAACAAGGATGAGCGGCATATCGTAGGCAAAGGCGAGCGCCGCGACGGCACCGCCGAGGAAAAGCGAGCCAGTGTCGCCCATAAAGACCTTGGCCGGGTTGAAGTTATACACAAGGAAGCCCAACAGCCCGCCGATCATGCCGGAGGCAAAAATGCCAAGCTCAAGGAAGTTCTCACCCCAGAGGAAGGTGACGACAACAAAGAAGAGAAAGACCGGAATGCTCGTACCGGCGGCAAGGCCGTCCACACCGTCGGTGATATTGACGGCGTTGACCGTGCCGACGATGACGAAGGACGCAAATATGAAGTAGAGCCATTCGGGCACATAAAGCGTCACATTGAAAAACGGCACGTATATATCCGACGTGACAAAGCCTATCTCACGCATGAGCAGCACGAACACGAGCGCCGCGGCAAGCTGGAGCAGGAACTTCATCTTCGCCGTCAGGCCGAGGTTCTGCTTTTTCTTCAGCTTTTCCCAGTCGTCAAGAAAGCCTATCGCACCGAACACCAGCGCGAACAGCAGCACGAAAATATGCACGAAGTCGCCGTGCAGCATCCCGTCGAAGCCGACAGTCAGGCACACAAAGGTGACGGCGGCAATAAACATCACGCCGCCCATGGTGGGCGTGCCGCTTTTGGACATATGCCACGTCGGGCCGTTGGATTTTATCTCCTGTCCGGCCTTCTGCCTGCGCAGCCATGGGATATAGTATTTACCGAATGCCGTGGCAAACAAGAATGCCAGAACAAAGGCACAAATCAGCTTTATCGTCATGCTAAACTCCAAATCCGGCGCCGGCCGTTCAGCCGCGCTGTTTTCTCTTTTCCAGCCAGTCCGCCACTATCTCACGCTCGTCCATATGGCGCTTTTCATGCCCGACGACCTGATAATCCTCGTGACCCTTGCCGGCAAGTAATATTACATCACCGGGGCGTGCATTGTCAATAGCCCAATGTATCGCCTCTTCCCTGTCGCATATCACTTTCTTCGGCGTGCGTTTGTTTTTCATGCCCGCAACTATCTCGCGGATGATCTCCTCCGGCTCCTCCGTGCGGGGGTTGTCGCTGGTGACGATGACAAAGTCGGAGTTATCCGCGGCTATCGCGCCCATTATCGGGCGCTTGACCTTATCCCTGTCGCCGCCGCAGCCGAAAAGGCACACGAGCCGCCCCTTCACGACAGGGCGCAGAGTCTGCAAGACGGTCTCCAGCGCGCCGGGCTTGTGGGAATAGTCGATAATGATGGAATAGTCGCCGTCCGTCGGCACGACCTCCACACGGCCCTTGACGCCCTTGGCGCTCGCCATGGCGTCACAGCAGTCGGCAAGGCTTATGCCAAGCGAAAGGCCGACGGCTATCGCGCCGAGCGCGTTGTGCACGGAGAAGTTGCCGGGAATGGCAAGGCGCGTCAGCGCAAGCTCGTCTTTATACACGGCTGCGAAGCGCACGCCGGTGGCGCTGAGGCGGATATCCTTCGCCGTGAGGTCTGCGCTGTCCGACTCGGCGGAGAAGGTCATGGCCTTGCAGGTCGCACCGTTGAGCATGAAATCCGTCCACTTGTCGTCGGCATTCAGGCAGCCCAGCTTACACTGGCGGAACAGCAGCCTTTTTGCCGCGGCGTATTCCTCCATCGTGCCGTGCAGGTCGAGATGGTCCTGAGAGAGATTCGTATAAACGCCGACGTCGTATTCTATGCCCGCAACGCGCTCCAACGCAAGCGCGTGGGACGAGACCTCCATGACGACGTGGGTGCAGCCCTCGTCCGCCATGCGGCGGAAGAGCTTGTGCAGCTCATAGCTTTCGGGCGTGGTGTGGTCGGAATGCAGGCACTCGGAGCCGATCATGTTGCCGTTCGTGCCGATAAGGCCGACCTTCGCGTCGAGTTTCATTTCAAGCATATGCTTTATGAGATAGCTGGACGTCGTTTTGCCGCTCGTGCCGGTGATGCCGATAAGCGTCATTTCCTTCGCCGGGTCGCCGAAGAACTCACGGCTGACATAGGCAAGGCCCTTCCGGCAGTCGGCCACGCGGACATAAGGCGTGCCGTCCGACGGCGCTTCCTCGCACAGCACAGCCGCCGCGCCGCGCGCCATGGCGGCGGGAATGAATTTGTGCCCGTCCGACTCAAAGCCGCGTATAGCAACGAAAAGGTCGCCCGGCTGCGTCTTGCGCGAGTCGTAGCTGACGCCGCCGATCTCCATATCCATTGCGGCTGACGCGTCAAGCACGTCAAGATTTCTCAAAAGTTCTCCAAGCTTCATGGTATTATCCCCCTAGTATCTGCCCAGCATCGATTCATCGCTGTTTATCAAGCTGACCTCTATAGCCGTGCCGTGGCTGACAAGGCTGCCCGGCGCGATGCTCTGCGCGCTGACGGTCTGCGTCTGCGCATTGAGCACGGGGCTTGAGGTCTTTATATATATCCCGTAATAAGAAAGCGTATCGCGCGCCTCGGCATAGCTCATGCCGTCAAGCTCGGGCACGGTCTCAAGCTCCTGCGACGGCGCGGCATCAAGATAGAGTATTATCTGACTCCCCGCCGCAAGCAAGACGCCCGACAGAGGAAGCTGACCGGTGACGGTGTCGCCCGTGCCGATGGTGCGGTAATCAAGCCCGGCGTCCTTCACGGCGCTCACCGCGGCGTCAAGGCTTTTGCCCACCGCAAGCGGCATCACCGTGTCGGCAAGCGCACCGGCAGAATCCGGCTCAACGCCCATATAGGGCAGGATATCCGCAAACATGCGCCCCACGACGGGCGCGGCCATCTGGCCGCCGCTTATGTATATGCCGGACTTGTTGGACGGCGTATCGAGAAAAACAAGAATGGCTATCTTCGGGTCGTCTGCCGGGGCAAAGCCGACGAAAGAGACGATATACTCCTTCTGGCCGGTCTTGGCCTCAAGACTCACCTTCTCGCTCGTTCCGGTCTTGCCGCCGATTCTGTAGCCGCTGACTGCGGCGTTGCGCCCCGTGCCGTCGTTCGGGTCGCCGACGACCTGCTCAAGAATGCCGCGGACGGTCTCGCTCGTGCGGGCGCTTATGACCTGGCGCACCATGTTCGGCGCGCGCTCATACGCGACTGTTCCGTCAGGATTCAGGAGCTGGCGCACGACATACGGCTGCATCAGATATCCGCCGTTGACGCAGGCGCTGACGGCCGTGATGAGCTGAAGCGGGGTTATCGTGAAGGTCTGGCCGAAGGAGGCCGCCGCAAGCTGCGACAGATTCTTTTCTGAGCAGAAGGTATTCTGACTCCACCAGATGCTGCCGCTCTCCCCGGCGAGGTCTATGCCCGTGGTCGCCGTGAGGTTCGCGTCCTTATCCGCGCTGAGTTCAAGAAATCCGAAAGCCTCGCAGTATTTATAAAAGGTCTCCGCGCCGACGCGCTGACCGATGTTGACAAAGGCGACATTGCACGAATGCTGCGCCGCCTGCGTCAGCGTCTGTGAGCCGTGGCCGCCGTATTTCCAGCAGCGTATGGGCTTCGTGCGGCCTATCACGCTGACGGTTCCGGGGCAGTAAAAGCTGTCGTTCAGCCCAACCTTGCCCTCTTCAAGCGCCATGGAAAGCGTGATTATCTTGAATGTAGAGCCGGGCTCATATGTATCTGAAAGCGCCTTGTTGCGCCACTGACGCGCCTGTGCCTGTGCAAGCAGTGCCTGCGCCTCCTCTTCCGACGCCGCGCCGTCAATGGCGAGCTGCGCCTTATCGCTGACGGCAAGGAAGTTATTGAGGTCATACCCGTCAAGTGAGGCCATTGCAAGTATGGCCCCGGTGTTGACGTCCATCGCTATTGCACCGGCGCCGTTTTGAATGTCATAATCCTCCACAGCCTGCTTGAGGTGCTTTTCAATGTAATACTGTATCGTTGAATCCACCGTGGTGACGACGTCGTATCCGTCCTCGCCGGGGGTGAACTCCTCAAAGCGGGAGAAGAGCAGCTCAGTGCCGTAGGCGTTCGTGGCGCGCACGGTTTTCCCGGCCGTACCGGCAAGCGCGGAGTCATACTGCGCTTCTATCCCCTCAAGGCCGTAGTTATCCGTGCCGACAAAGCCGATGAGGTGGCACGCGAGGGAGGAATTCGGATAATAGCGCTTCGTGTCGGTCTCAAGCCTCACGCCGCGCAGGCCGTATTCGGACTTGAAGCGGCGCACGGCATCGGCCTTGTCGCTTTCCACCTTGCGCGCGACCGTGACATACCATGAGCCTGTCTGCCCAGCCTTTTTCAGTATATCACCGCGGTCAAGCCCGAGTATCTTGGAAAGCCCGTCGGCTATAAGCGCCTTATCCTCGCCGTACATTTCTATCTCCGCCGGACTGAGGTAAACGTTGTCCACAGAGGCGCTGACGGCCAGCGCGTTCATATTCGTGTCGTAGATAACGCCGCGTGCGCTCGACGTCGGCGCTTCTCTGAGCTGCTGGCGTATCGCAAGCTGCTCATAATATTCATGGTCGATTATCTGCAGCTTGTAAAGCCGCGCCAAAAGCAGCAAAAATGCAGCTATGCCGCACACTGCCATCAAAAACAGCGTGCGGCGGAGCATTTGCCTGTCAGGTCTGTATCGGCGACCTTTTTCCTGTAGCTTTTCCGGCATAGCACACTCCCGCATACGAAATATATTTTATATATATTCCGCGGCCTACCCTGCTATGCCCACACTTTATCCGGTCTGCTCCGACATGTCTATATATTCTATCTGTTCCGCCGTGCAGCGCTGCATCCCCAGCACCTCGACGGCGTATTTTTCTATCTCCTCTATACTGGCGCACTGGCCGTACTGCGCAGAAAGCGCGCGGTTTTCCTCTTCAATGGCTGCGGTCTCCTTCTCAAGCCGCGCGGCGGAATCGTTCAGCGCCGTAAGCTTTATCGACGCAAAAAGCGAAAAGACGAGCATCACCGCCGAGAAGCCAAAAAGTATGCTGACAAAAACCGCGGAAGAAACCTTTTTCACCGCGTCACACCCTCTCCGCCACGCGCAGCTTGGCGCTGCGAGCGCGAGGGTTTCTCTCTATCTCATCCGCGCCCGGCAATATGGGCTTGCGGCAGACACTTTTGAGGGTCTTTATAAAGCCGCAAGTACATATTGGAGCCTCTCTTGGGCAGGTGCAGCCGTTTTCTCTGGCCGCAATACCTGATTTGACGATTCTGTCCTCAAGAGAGTGGAAACTGATCACACATAATCTGCCGCCTAATTTGAGCTTGTCGGGCGCTGTATCCATAAGCGCTGATATCGCGCCAAGCTCGTCATTCACGGCGATGCGTATTGCCTGAAAGCAGCGCTTCGCCGGATGCTGCTTTTCGCGTAGCGCCGCGGCGGGCAGCGCGCCCTTTATGATATCGACAAGCTCGAACGTCGTCTCGACAGGCTTTTTCTCACGCGCGGCAATTATGGCCGCGCTTATGCGCCGGGCGTAGCGCTCCTCCCCGTAATCCCAGAAGATACGGTTCAGCCTGTCGGCGGAATAATCGTTCACAACGTCATAGGCCGTCAGCCCCTCGCTGCGGTCCATGCGCATATCCAGCGGCGCATCGTTCATATAGGAAAAGCCGCGCTCCGCCTCGTCAAGCTGGGGCGAGGACACGCCCTGTCTCTTATACACATCTCCGAGCCCACGAGACAGGCAGAAATCTCG
>ENA-OUQF01001425-OUQF01001425.1-human-gut-metagenome-genome-assembly--contig:-NODE-1425-length-14295-cov-3.790169_pt1 | contig 14295 bp, 17 predicted proteins | sample MGYA00237947_ERZ548826 | MGnify/ENA primary metagenome ERZ548826 (study PRJEB26490, sample SAMN05194701) | human gut metagenome | biome: terrestrial biome; feature: human-associated habitat; material... | reverse complement strand
AATTGTACTATGAATTATAGGGAAAGACAAGGAAAACAGCCCAAAAGTAATACATTCACTTGGAAATAACAGAAATTTTAGATATAATAAAGACGGTAACAGGGTTTATAATAAACTATAAAAATCATAAATACAGGAGGTTAAAAGAATGCTGTTTCTGGAATATCCGAAATGCTCCACCTGCCAAAAAGCAAAAAAATGGTTAGATGAGCATGAAATAAAGTATACGGACCGACATATTGTGGAGGAACATCCAACCTATGAAGAATTAAAGGATTGGTATCAGAGAAGCGGAATGCCGCTGAAAAAGTTTTTTAACACCAGTGGACTCTTATATAAGGAAATGAAGCTGAAGGACAAGCTGGCAGATATGAGTGAGGAGGAGCAGTTAAAGCTGCTTGCAACCAACGGAATGTTGGTAAAGCGTCCGCTGATTGTTGACGGAGCTACGATTTTAACCGGCTTTAAGGAAGCCGAATGGTCAGAGAAATTGTAATACGAAATGCCATGTAAAGCATGAAAGGTAAGTGAACCGGGCATTTAGGGAAGGAATACCGGTGAAGGATATTATAATTTTTATAAAAAGGTAAAAGGATAGAAAAAAGGAGTGGAACGCATGAAAGTATTAATTTTGAACGGAAGTCCGAGATTAAACGGAAATACTACGATAGCAATTCGGGAAATGGAAAAGATTTTTGCGGAAAATGGTGTAGAGACAGAAACTGTACAGATAGGCATGAAGGATGTACGGGGCTGTATTGCCTGCGGACGCTGTGCAGAGCTTGGCAGGTGTGTATTTGATGATATAGTAAATGAGCTTGCTCCGAAATTCGAAGCGGCAGACGGTCTTGTGATTGCCAGTCCGGTTTATTATGCATCTGCAAATGCAACTTTGATTGCTTGTCTGGACCGCTTATTTTATAGTACACATTTCAATAAAGCAATGAAGGTTGGAGCAAGCGTGGTCTGTGCCAGACGTGGCGGCTGCTCCGCAACCTTTGATGAATTAAATAAATATTTTACGATTTGCAATATGCCGATAGCCTCCAGCCAGTATTGGAACAGTATCCATGGCAGAGAGCCGGGACAGGCAGATATGGACGAGGAAGGTAAACAGACCATGCGGGTGCTTGCCAGAAATATGACCTTCTTAATGAAGAGTATTGCTCTCGGAAAAGAACAATTTGGGCTTCCGGAAACAGAGGAGCATGCATGGACACATTTTATTCGCTAACATACACTCTACGCATCGTAGAAACCGCATAAATTCACCATATTCTACGCAGCATGGGTGTCAATGAGAATATCCCCCAAACATAATAGAGACAGAAAGGAGGTTAGCCATGGACCAGATTAAAATTGGCAGGTTTATCGCCCAAGAGCGAAAGCAAAAGAACTATACACAGCGGCAGTTGGCAGACCGGCTGGGAATCAGCGACAAGACGATTTCTAAATGGGAGCGGGGAAATGGCTTCCCGGAAGTCTCGTTATTATTGCCCTTGTGTGAAGAACTGGACATATCGGTAAATGAATTATTGACCGGTGAACGGGTATCCGATATAGAATATCGGAAGAAAGCGGAGGAAAATATGGTGAATTTAGTAAAAGAAGCACAGGAAAGCAAAAAGAAAATTATATTGTCGGCATTGGTTGCCGGACTGGTGATTCTGGCGGCAACCCCATTGTTTGTAGTATCAGGGGCAGTTCCGATGGAAAACTGGCTGCGGATTTTGTTAATTATAATCGGAATGGTTGTAATAGTAGTCGGAATTGGGATTGCATGTGTACTGGACCGGGAAGCAGGGGCATTTGAATGTCCCGAATGTAAGGAACGATTTGTGCCGGAAATGGGTGAGTATATAATGGGACCCCACACACTTACAAAGCGGAAATTAAAATGTCCGAATTGCGGAGCAAATAAATATTGTAGAAAAGTATTAACCAAAGGATAGAATAAGCAAATAACGGAGGAACGCCAGCATGGATTCTTTAAAAGACAAGGAAACGCAATTAGCATCGGAGCTGCTAAAGTTAAAGCAGGTAGTAACCAGACTTCGTGCAGAGGACGGCTGCCCGTGGGACAAAATACAGACCCACGAATCCTTAAAGCCGGAATGCATCGAAGAGGCGGCAGAGGTAATTGGCGGCATTAATATCTGGAAGCAGACCGGAAATGCAGAGAATCTAAAGGAAGAATTAGGAGATTTGCTCTTACAGATCGTGATGCACGCAGAGATTGCAGAGGAAGAAGGCTTGTTTGACTTAGGAGAGGTCATGCATGGGATAACCGAGAAAATGATACGCAGGCATCCGCAGGTATTTGAAAAATCTCAGAACTTGGATTCAGAAGAACGAAAGAAACAATGGGAAACGATAAAACAGCAGGAGAAAAAGGGAAAGGAATGGATGGCGGCATATCTGCCGGATTCCTTTGAGGAATCCAAGCTGTTACTGGAAGCGGCAAAGAAGCGAAAAGGTTTTGATTTGAAAAAAGGTCCGGTGGGGGGCATCCATCATGTATCCATGAAATGCTGTAATGAGGAAGAATATGCAGAGGTTCTCCGGTTTTATCGGGATATATTAGGGATACCGGTTATCAGAAGCTGGAAAAACGGAGTTATGCTGGACACCGGAAGCGGCTTGTTAGAGGTATTCACAGACGGAGACGAAGCCCTTCCCAAAGGAGTAATCCGTCATTTTGCCTTAGCAGTATCCGATGTGGATGCCTGCATAACCGCTGTACGGGAGGCAGGCTATGAGGTCTTCATAGAGCCAAAGGATATTGTGATAGCATCCAAACCGGAATATCCGGCAAGGATTGCATTTTGTAAAGGCCCGCTCGGAGAAGAAATTGAGTTTTTCTGTGAGAAGTAGCTAGGGGATTAAGGATTGACACGCTTATAGGAATATTTCGGAAACAGCCGAAGGAATAGTAAGGGTTCCGCAGACGTTCCGACAGGTGTTAATTCGATATTTCAAGGAAATGCACCGAATCGGGAAAATCAAAAGTACAGACTTTGAGGGTTTGGCAATGACATTTCTTTCCATGAATTTTGGATTTGTGTTTTTAAAAGGCTCCTTTGGCAATAAATTAACGGAATTAGAGCAGGAACAGTATATTCAGGAAAGTGTGAGAATATTTATAAACGGGATTGCTTAAAAATATTGGTGCAAAAAGCACCATTGAGAGCATTGTCGGCAACCTGATTGAAGAGCTTGGCATTGACGGCTTTATGGGAAAAGAGGACTTAAAGATAGGTATGTATATCGTAGGCTGTCGTATGCTGGAAGACAGCAAGAGTATTTGTGATTATGTTGAAAAGAATTATTTAGGAGCGTAATACTGCGGATGAAACGAATTACACGGGCACTTCTGGAATTTTGGAAGCGGGAAACTGTGCTTTCCATTGCAATCATATTGGCGGTTGTATCAATGTTTATAATTTCGCCGGATAGAGGATATATAGCTTATATTGACATTCGGACCTTGTGCATTCTGTTCTGCCTGATGACGGTAGTGGCAGGCTTGGGAAGTATTGGATTTTTTGAGCAAATGGCACAGGGCTTGTTAAAATGGGTAAAGAACATGACCGGAATTGTCGGCATTCTCGTGTTACTATGCTTCTTTTTGTCGATGTTAATTACAAATGATGTGGCACTTATCACGTTTGTACCACTTACTATCATCGTGATGCGGCGGCTGACTCCAAAGCTTAGACAACATTGGATGCTTAAAACCATTGTGATGCAGACCATTGCCGCAAATCTGGGAAGTATGCTTACACCGATAGGCAATCCGCAGAATCTTTATTTATATGAAAAATCCGGAATCGGAATCTTGAAATTTGTGATGCTTATGCTGCCATATACAGTCATGGCGTTGATACTGCTGGTATGCTGGATAGGGATTGCAGCATTTAAAGAGCGGAGACATTCTGTTGTAACAGAAGAAACGTCGGAAACTTCAAAGAAAGTAGCTGCTACAAATAATACACACAAGGAAATGAAAGCAGAAGGCAATCAGAATATAGAAGTTCTGATTGCTTATCTTCTTTTGTTTGCAATCAGTCTGTTGACGGTAGCACACATTCTTTCGTATTGGATTCCGTTGGTCTTGGTAGTCTTATATACCGTAATCCGCAAACGTCAGATATTAAAACAGGTAGACTATTCTTTGCTGGGAACCTTTGCGGCATTATTTATATTCATCGGAAATCTGGGCAGGATTCCGATATTCAGTCATGCACTTCAAACAATCATAGATGGAAGGGAGATATTGACCCTGTCTCTTATACACATCTCCGAGCCCACGAGACAGGCAGAAATTTCCTTGGAATCTTATTGGCAGTATGGTACATACTATAAGCAATTTACAAAGAAATGAGTGATTTATTTTATTTTGCTCTATTCACCTATTGACATGGTAGGTGAATAGGTATATTCTTTCTGTAGCATAATTTAAGAGAGAAATTTGCTGAAAGGAAATATAGGAGGAAAAGAGAGGAGGCAGACAGAATGGTAATCTCTTCAAAAGGAAGATATGCGTTGCGGGTCATGGTATATCTGGCAATGCATCATGATAACAGCTTTATTCCGTTAAAGGAAATTTCACAGGAAGAGGCGTTGTCCCAAAAATATCTGGAAAGTATTACCCGGCTGTTATCCAAGAATCATCTGATAGAGGCAGCCAGCGGACATGGCGGTGGTTATCGGTTAACCAGAGAACCAAAGGACTATAATATAGGAGAAATCCTGAAGCTGACCGAGGGTTCCTTGGCACCGGTGGCATGCTTAAAGGATGATTCCCTTCCCTGCGAACGTTCCGAGATGTGCTATACACTTCCGATTTGGCAGGGCTTGGCAGACTTAATCAATAACTACTTTGACAGTATGACCTTAGAGGATGTGGCAAACGGAGCCAAGCATCCCGCACAATAATACAAGCAAAATCAGATAAGCAAGAGCAGATAAGGAGGCAACGATATGTCAGATAAAGAATTATTAAAGGTAAACGATTTATATGTAGATGTGGAAGAAAAGGAAATTCTTCATGGAATTAACCTATCTATCGGAAAGAGAGAAACCCATGTACTGATGGGACCGAATGGTACAGGTAAATCTACACTCGGATATGCCCTGATGGGAAATCCGAAGTACGAGATTAAAAAGGGTGAGATTTGGTTTCAGGGAAAGAATATAACAGAAGAACCGGTAAATGAGCGGTCAAAGGCAGGACTGTTCCTGTCCTTCCAGAATCCGTTAGAGGTGCCGGGTGTTACCTTAAGCTCCTTTATCCGAAACGCATTGGAGCAAAAGACCGGAAAGCGAATCAAATTATGGGATTATAAAAAGGAATTGGAAAAGACCATGGAGCTGTTGCAAATGGATGCCTCCTATGCAGAGCGGGATTTGAATGTAGGCTTTTCCGGTGGTGAGAAGAAAAAGGCAGAGATTTTACAGCTCTTGATGTTAAAGCCGGCTTTGGCAATTCTCGATGAGACAGATTCCGGTCTGGACGTAGATGCGGTTCGGACCGTATCCGCAGGTATCGAAGCCTACCAGAAGAATTGCAAGGGCAGTCTGTTAATCATTACACACAGTACGAAAATTCTGGAATCCTTATCGGTAGATTATACACATGTAATGGTAGACGGCAGGATAATTCGGACAGGAAATGCCTCTTTAGTTGACGAGATTAATGCCGAGGGCTTTGGCCGGTACGAAACACAGGGACAGGATGTATGAGAGGAAAGGAGAGACCGCCGATATGAAGGAAAAGACATATGTAGAAGATATTAATCGGAATATATATGATTTCAAAGACGAGGAGAAGGATGCCTATAAGTTAAAGGCAGGTCTGACACCGGAGATTGTAGAGCAATTATCCAAGGAAAAGAATGACCCGACATGGATGCAGACCTTTCGGCTGCAGTCCCTACAGATATATAACAATATGCAGGTTCCGGATTGGGGACCGTCAATCGAGGGGCTGAACATGGATAACATTGTAACCTATGTACGCCCTAACACGAAAATGAAAGCAAAATGGTCGGATGTGCCGGAGGATATTAAGAATACCTTTGAACGCTTGGGAATCCCACAGGCAGAACGGAAATCCTTAGCCGGAGTAGGGGCTCAGTACGATTCAGAGCTGGTTTATCACAATGTCCGGGAGGAGGTTGCAGAGAAGGGTGTAGTATACACCGATATGGAAAGTGCCTTGCATGGTGAATATGCGGATATGGTTAAGAAGCATTTCATGAAGCTGGTACGCCCGAATGACCATAAATTTGCGGCACTCCACGGAGCTGTATGGTCGGGCGGCTCCTTCGTATATGTACCGCCGGGTGTATCCGTAGAGATTCCGTTACAGTCTTATTTTCGCTTAAATGCTCCGGGAGCAGGACAGTTTGAGCATACCTTGATTATCGTGGACGAGGGTGCCGACCTTCATTTCATCGAAGGCTGTTCCGCACCGAAATATAATGTTGCCAATCTTCATGCAGGCTGCGTAGAACTGTTTGTCGGAAAAAATGCGAAGCTTCGATATTCTACCATTGAGAACTGGTCGAAGAATATGTATAACCTGAATACCAAGCGGGCAACGGTTGCAGAGGGCGGAACCATTGAATGGGTATCCGGTTCCTTTGGCTCTCATGTATCCTATCTGTATCCGATGAGTATTCTGAAAGGAAGGGGAGCGAGGATGGAATTTACCGGTGTAACCTTTGCCGGAAAAGGTCAGAACCTCGATACCGGAGCAAAGGTGGTTCATGCCGCACCGGATACCAGCTCCTATATGAATACCCGTTCCATATCCAAGGATGGCGGAATCAGTACCTTCCGCTCCTCTGTGGTAGTAACGAAGGAAGCGGAGCATTCAAAGTCGGCAGTATCCTGTCAGTCGCTGATGCTGGATTCTATATCCCGTTCGGACACCATACCGGCAATGGATATTCGTACCAGAAAGGCAAACGTAGGGCATGAGGCACAGATTGGCAGTATCAGTGACGATGCCGTATTCTATCTGATGAGCCGCGGCATGAGCGAGGAGGATGCCAGAGCATGTATTGTCAGCGGATTTGCGGATAATGTATCGAAGGAGCTGCCGCTGGAGTATGCACTTGAAATGAATAACCTGATTCGACTGGAAATGAAGGGTAGTATAGGCTAAGGAGGTGCTGAACATGGAACAAATGAAAGAAATGAATATAAATGCTCTTCCGTCAAAGACCTGGCACTGGCTGAACCTGAATGAAACAGCACTTTTATGGAATACAGAATTGCCATCCTGTCAGATGATGTTAGAGGGCGGTAAGCCGATTGAAATAACAAAAGAAATGCTGTCTGCAATCGAAACCGGTGCAGGCAGGGGTGCGGATAGTTTATTTAATAATATCGAAGCACAGAGCATCGGCATACAGGCAGACCGGACAAATTGCGGTGAAACGGTCCGGGTAAAGGTAGGAAGCCTGGAAGAAAAAGGGGCAGCAGGACTTATATATATACGAGCAGAGCAGGAGTCAGACATTACGGTAATTCAGACATTTCCGGCAGGAGATGTATCGACAAAGCAGCTTGCATTCCGGACACAGATACAGGCACAGGCAAACAGTCATGTAAGATTGATTCAGGTATTCATGCAGGGCGAAGAAACAGAGCTGTTAAATGACATTGGCTGTGTATGTGACGAGCAGGCAAGACTGGATATTCTTCAGTTAGTAATCGGTAAGGGTAATCTCTATAACGGAATCCGGACCGAGTTAGACGGAAACCAGTCCGATGTCCAGATTGCAATAGGCTATCTGGGACAGAAGCAGCAGATACTGGATATGAACCTGATAGTCAATCATATCGGTAAGAAGACGAACAGCTTCATACAGGTGGATGGTACACTAAAAGATGCAGCACAGAAGATTTTCCGCGGTTCTATTGATTTTAAGAAGGGTTCTTCCGAATCAAAGGGAGCGGAGACCGAGCAGGTATTGCTTCTGGGGGATGATGTAATAAATAAAACCATTCCGTTAATTCTTTGTGCAGAAGAGGATGTAGAAGGCTCACATGGTGCAACCATCGGAGAATTGGACGAAGATACCATGTTCTATTTTGCAACCAGAGGAATCGGAGTAGAGGCAGCGGAAGAGATAATGACAAAGGGAAAGCTGGATGTGCTTTGCCGTAAAATTAAGGATACAGCAACAGAGGAGCTGGTCGAACAGCAACTGGCGGAGGTGATGGCATATGACAGAACGTAATTACAGAGAGGATTTTCCCTTACTAAAGCAGAATCATACCATTTATATCGATAATGCAGCAACCGCACAGAAGCCAAGAAGCGTAATAGAAGCCGAGCGTATATTTTATGAAGAGACAAATGCCAATCCGCTGCGGGGCTTCTACCCGTTAAGTCTGGATGCAACAGAGGTATATGAAAATGCCCGCAAGGAGGTACAGAACTTTATCCATGCGGAATCCGAGAAGGAAATCATATTTACACGTAATACCACAGAAAGTCTGAATCTGGTCGCATATAGCTATGCATTAAAGAACTTAAAGCCGGGAGACGAAATCGTGGTTACGATTATGGAGCATCACAGCAATCTTCTGCCTTGGCAGATGGCGGCAAGTATGACAGGTGCGACCTTAAAATATCTGGAATGTGAACCGGACGGAACCCTGACAGAGCAGGCATTAACAGAAGCAATTCATGAAAAGACAAAGCTGTTGGCAGTAGGCCATGTCTCAAACGTGCTGGGTTGTGTGAATCCGGTTCGGAAAATGGCGGATTTGGCACATTCCTTTGGAGCAGTTGTAGTGGTGGATGCTGCCCAGAGTGCTCCGCATATGGAAATTAATGTAAAGGAGCTGGGAGCGGATTTTCTGGCATTTTCCGGACATAAATTAATGGCACCTATGGGCATCGGTGTATTGTACGGAAGACAGGAACTGCTGGAAAATATGCCACCATTTCTGACCGGTGGCGAAATGATACAATCCGTCAGTCGGGAGGGAGCCGTTTATGCAGAACTGCCGCATAAGTTCGAAGCAGGAACCGTAAATGCAGCCGGAGCAGCCGGACTGGCAGCCGCCATCCGGTATATAAAGGAGCTTGGATTTGAGACCATAGAAAAGAAAGAGTTAGAGCTGACAAAGCAGGCAATGGACGGCTTATCAGAGCTTCCCCATGTGCATATCATCGGCTCGGAAAAGCCGGAGAATCATACAGGAATCGTTTCCTTTACCATTGAGCAGGTACATCCGCATGATGTCAGTGAGATTCTGGCGGCCGATGGTATTGACGTAAGAGCCGGACATCATTGTGCACAGCCGTTATTGACCTTCTTAAAGGTATACAATACAACCAGAGCCAGCTTTATGTTTTATAATACTACCGAAGAAGTGGATGCATTTGTCAAGAGTGTCGCACAGGTAAGAAGGAGAATGGGATATGGAGAATAGAAGCTTTTATAATGAAATTCTGACAGAGCATAATATACGTCCCGATTTTAAGCATGACCTTCCGGATGCAAACGTAGTGCTGGAGGGTGTGAATCCGAATTGTGGAGATGATATATGGCTGAAGTTGAAGGTGGAAGACGGAATTATCAAGGACGGAGCCTTCGTGGGTGATGGTTGTGCCATATCACAGGCATCTGCGGATATTATGCTGGGAATGGTAATTGGTAAAACCGAGGAAGAAGCCAGACATTTAGGAGCGCTTTTTTTGAAAATGATACAGGGGGAAGCCTCGGATGCAGAAATAGAAGAATTGGAAGAAGCGTCTGCACTGAAAGATATATCCCATATGCCGGCAAGAGTAAAATGTGCGGTTCTTGGATGGCACACACTGGATGAAGCGTTGAAAAAGGTATAAGGCATTAAAACGTATAAAATCAAACGTATGAGAATCGTAAGAATCTCGCTCCTTGTGTTTTAGGAACACAGCTAGTATACTGTATATATAGTCTTTTGAAACAGACAAGTATATCGGATGAAAAGGAGAGGGAAAATGCCAATTATACTAATTATAGGGATTATCGTAGTTGTAATTGTAGTGTTTATTATCTTAATAACAAGCTATGTGAAAGCACCACCGGATGTTGCGTATATCATTTCCGGAATTAAGAAGGAGCCGCGGGTGCTTATTGGTAAGGCAGGAATTAAGGTGCCGTTCTTTGAGCGGTTAGATAAGTTAATTGTACGGCAGATGTCCATAGACATTAAGACCGGGGACTTTGTTCCGACCTTAGACTTTATCGGTGTAAATATAGATGCAGTAGCAAAAGTTCGTGTCATGACCGACGGAGAAGGAATCCAGCGGGCAATGCGAAACTTCCTGAATATGAATGAAACCGCAATTACAGAAGCACTGGTAGATTCGCTTCAGGGTAATATGCGTGAAATCATCGGAACGATTTCTTTAAAGGACCTTTGTAATGACCGGAAGACCTTCGGTGACCAGGTGCAGGAAAAAGCACAGCTTGATATGAACCGTCTGGGTATTGAAATTATTTCCTGCAACATCCAGCACGTAACAGACCAGAATGATTTGATTCCGGCATTAGGTCAGGATAACATGGCAACGATTCAGAAGAATGCGTCAATTGCCAAGGCAAACGCAGACCGTGATGTGGCAATTGCACAGGCACAGGCAAGAAAAGAGGCAAATGATGCCAGCGTAAAGGCAGAGACCGAAATCGCAATCAAGCAGAATGAATTATCCATTAAGAAGTCGGAATTGAAAACCATTCAGGATACAAAAGCAGCGGAAGCAGATGCAGCTTATAAGATTCAAGAGCAGGAGCAGCGTCGTACAATAGAAGTATCAACTACGAATGCCAACATCGCAAGACAGGAGCGGGAGGTTGAATTAAAGCAAAAGGAAGCCGAGGTACAGGAGCAGACCTTAAATGCAACCATTCGTAAGCAGGCAGATGCTAAGAAATACGAACAGCAGCAGATGGCAGATGTGGAGCTTTATAAGAAGCAGCGGGAAGCAGAGGCAAGAAAGTACGAGGCAGCCCAGCAGGCAGAAGCCAAGAAAATAGAAGCAGATGCCTTAAAGTATGCCATGGAGCAGGAGGCAGCCGGTATTGCTGCAAAGGGTAAGGCGGAAGCAGAAGCAATTCAGGCAAAAGCAGAAGCAGAGGCAGCCGGTATTGATAAGAAGGCAGAAGCTATGCAGAAGTACGGAGAAGCGGCAATTATTGAAATGCTCTGCCAGATGTATCCGTTGGTAGCCAAAGAGGTTGCAAGACCATTGGAAAATATCGACAGCATCACCATGTATGGCTCCGGTAACACCGCAAGACTGACAGAGGATGTAACAACATCCTTTAAGCAGGTAATAAACGGAATCGGTGACAGCATGGGAATTGATTTAAGCCATGTGGTATCTGATTTTGTGGCACAGAAAATGAATCAGACAAAAGAAAATACAAAGTCGCAGACACAGGTACAGGATGTAACAGCCAATCCGGCAGCTTCGTCACAGGTGGCAGATTTCACAGAAGTGGAAGAATAAAAGCAATCAAAAAATAGAAGCAATCACAAAATAAAATAAGTCAATATAATCGGCAGGAATTAAATGTGTAAGGTTTCTGCCGGTTTTTGTTTTATAAAAAGAAATTTAAAAACAAAACGAGAACAAATGTTCGAAAAAGTATTGACTTTAGATAGGTATTAACATATAATATGCCTACTATTACAAAAGAAAGATGATTTGGGGAGGGGAGAAATGGAACCAATTATATCATTACAGGAAGTATCTAAGGAATTTAAAGTGCTGAATCGGCATGAAGGCTTAAAGGGGAGTATTCAAGACCTTTTCTCCAGAGATTATAAGATTGTAAAGGCTGTGAATCAGGTATCCATGGATATAATGCCCGGAGAGATTGTAGGGTATTTAGGACCAAATGGAGCAGGGAAATCCACCACCATTAAAATGATGACAGGGGTGCTAGAGCCTACCAGCGGAACGATTGTCTGTAATGGCATTGTTCCGTATCGGAAGCGGAGCCAGAATGCACAAAATATCGGCGTAGTATTTGGACAACGCTCACAGTTGTGGTGGGCATTGCCGGCAATTGAGTCGTTTCAGATATTAAAGGATATTTATCAGGTAGAAGAACAGGCATACAAGGACATGATGGAATTATATGCAACCATTGTGGATATGGAAGGTCTGATGCACAAGCCGGTGCGACAGATGTCACTGGGACAGAGGACCTTATGTGATATTCTGGCATCCTTTTTACATAATCCATGTGTAGTGTTTCTTGATGAGCCGACGATTGGGCTGGATGTTGCCATGAAAGCTAAAATCCGGGAATTAATAAAGGCATTAAATCAGGAAAAGCATACCACCATTATCTTGACAACGCATGACATGGGGGATGTAGATGCATTATGCCAGCGGATTGCCATTATAGATAAAGGCTCTAAGTTATATGACAACGATATAGAGCATTTGACCGAATTATTTGGCTCTTATCGAACCTTAATTCTTTCCCTGCTAAAGAAGGCAGAACAGACGGACAAACAGAAATTAGAACAAATGGTAAGCTCTGTGACAGCTATTTTGGAGCAGGAATGGAAGGAACCGGGTGCATTTGCGGTCAATGAGAGAGAAGGACAGATAGAGATTCTGATTAATGAATCCGTTGCAAATGTTGTGCAGGTGATGAATGCAATTCAGAAGGTTCATAATATATACGATATGCGTTTGATGGAAATATCAACCGAAAGTGTGATTCGAAAGATTTACGAGGGAGGAATTGCATGAAGCTTAAGAAATATATAACCTTATTACGGGCAGGTATTATGGAAAGCATGCAATTTCGATTATCTATGTTGATAACGGTTGTATGTAATCTCTTATATCTGTTATTGATTTACTATTTGTGGAAAGCCATTTACGCATCTGCAGGAACAGAGATTGTAAATGGTATGACGTTTTCGGATACTATGATTTATCTGGTATTTGCATCCGCGTTATTCAATTTCATGGAAATGTGGATAGTCTGGAATATGGGTAGGGATATTCAGACCGGAAAAATAGTAGTAGACCTGTTAAAGCCTATGCAGTATCGTACATGGCTGTTCTGTCAGGGCAGTGGTGAGATGGTAGTGAAATTCTTTATCACATTCCTGCCGACAGCAATTGTGGTTTACATAGTTTCAAAGGGAGCAATACCGTTGGGGATAAATCTGTTATGGTTTGTTGTCAGTGTTGTCTGTAGCGTTCTGATTAATTATTATATTAATTTTATAGTAGGAGTTATCTGTATGTATACGGAGTCTATCTGGGGAATTAATATTATGAAGGAAGTGATTGTGGGAATTTTAAGCGGGGCAACCATACCGCTTGCCTTTTTCCCGGATGTTTTACGAAAGATTGCCATGGTTCTCCCGTTTCAGACAATTTGTAATTCCCCGATGCAGCTATTGTTACATAATGAATACACAGGATTGGAATGCGGAAAGATTCTGGGACTGCAAATTATCTGGTTAGTGATATTGAGAGTGGTAAGCGAATGGTTTTTCCGGGTGTCACTAAAGAAAATAACTGTGAATGGAGGATAGATTATGAAAAAGAGAAATATATCCTACTACGCAAGAATATATAGAAAGATATTGATACAGGATATTAAGAGCAAAATGAGCTATCGGGCAGACTTTATCATATCTATGGTAGGGATTCTTGCAACTAATTTTGCAGGTCTGATTAGTTTCTGGCTTGTTTTTCAGAGCTTTCCGACAATTAATGGCTGGAATTATTATGAAATGTTGTTTTTATATGGATTTTCCCTGATTTCGGCAACCCCGGCACAATGCCTGTTTGATAATAACTGGAATTTACGGCTACAGGTATATTCCGGTGATTTTATCAAGTATTGCTTTCGACCGATTAATCTGTTCTTTTACTATATGTCGGAGGTATTTGATATAAAGGGACTTGGACAATTTGCATTCGGAGTAGCCGCTGTAATTTATGCATGGATAAAGCTGTCTTTGCCATTTCATATATATACACTACTGTTGTTTCTGGTGATTGCTTTTTCGGCATCATTATTTGTAATAGCAGTTTTGAATCTTGCGGCTGCTACCTGCTTTTGGATTGTAAATTCTTTCTTTGTATTGCAACTGTCTTGCACGCTGCGGGATTATGCAAAATATCCGACAACCATCTTTGGTCCGATATTACGTGCAGTATTTACCTTTATAATACCGATTGGCTTTATGGCATTTTATCCAAGTCAACTGTTTTTAAGACCGGAGGAGGTATCATGGCTC
>ENA-OUQF01001423-OUQF01001423.1-human-gut-metagenome-genome-assembly--contig:-NODE-1423-length-14308-cov-4.584298_pt1 | contig 14308 bp, 9 predicted proteins | sample MGYA00237947_ERZ548826 | MGnify/ENA primary metagenome ERZ548826 (study PRJEB26490, sample SAMN05194701) | human gut metagenome | biome: terrestrial biome; feature: human-associated habitat; material... | reverse complement strand
CCGGGGCACTGGGGCAGAGCCTGCCGCAGTTGACCAGTCGGCTGTTTCGGGCAAGAAAGCTGCTCAGGCGGATGTTGGAGGAGGTGGAAGCATGAAACAATTCAAGATGCCCTCAAAGCGGGAATTTCAGGCGATGTATCCGCCGGGAAACGATGCGTTTGATTGCGCAGTTCGCTCAACCCTCGACACGCTGCCGGAGAACAGCCCGAATAGAATGCGTGTAAAGCGAAAGATGTCCGTCGGGTTGGCGGCAGCGGTGATTCTGCTGATGGGTTTCGTGCTGATTGCGGCGACGCCTGCCGGGCATATTCCAGACGTATGGGCGCACACGTATCGCATCGACGGCATCGTCAATGGGGATGTGCTGGCTCGGCCGGTCGACTCGACCAGCATTCTGCATTCGGGCAGCGGCAATGTGGGCGGGTGCGTGAGCCGTGATTGGATCCAGTTCTCCATCGACCATTACGACGGTTACGATCCGGCTGCCGTCAATGCCGATTTTCTTGAGCGGTACGGCATGGGCAGCACTACAGCGGGCAGCGGCACGAACAGCACCAGCACCGCAAACACCAACGCCTGCGTGGACACGCCCTACAACAATGCAGCGGTTAATTCACCCGTCGCCTATCTGCCGCAATTGGCCGCCTTTGCCATAGGAGCAGCCTCAACGCTCACCTCTGGCACCACATACGTACTCGCGGAAGTAATCATGTTGCTGGTGTACGCCGGCTGTATGTTCGCCGCCGTGGCCGCACTCCCCCGCTGGCGCTTGCCTATGGCCCTACTCTTGGTCTCACCGCCGTTGATCTTCCGCTATTCGTTCGCCATCTCGGCCGATTCCATGGCACAGGCGCTGTGCCTATTGTTCGCGTGCCTGCTGTTTTCCTGCATGGCCGACCCGCGCGCCGGTAACGGACGATTGGCCGCGCTCATGACCGTAGGCGTGCTGATGGGCATGTCGAAATTCACGTTCACTCCGCTTCTGCTACTGGGATTCCTGGCTTTGATACCCTGTCATAGCGCCGCACGGCATCCGCTTCCCCGCCTTACCGCACCTCGTATCGCCATTGTGGCGGCGGGCAATATCATCGGATTCGCGTTCCTGGCAGCCTGGATGAAGCTCACCGGCTGGTTCACCACAACGCCATCCATCGTGTCTTACGAGGCCATGACGGCGAAGAAAAGTCAGCTGTTCGCCGAGCCTTTCAGCGCGAACGGTCTGTTTGGCGCCATCGCATCTATCGCTCACGCCATAATCACCGGGCAATCGAACCTGGATTCCCGTATGCAGACGCTAGTCATTCTGTCTCTCTGGGCAGTACTGGCCATGCTGCTGATCGCGCTGATTGTGGCTACAGCGAAGCGTGTGTTCAGCGCACGGATGGGATGGTTCTGGTGGTACGCCTGCGCAGTAGCCACCGGCATCATCCTGCTCACGTATCTGGCCTTGTGGCTGCAATATACGTCCGCCGACGCGACTGGCGTGGACGGCGTGCAGTTCCGCTACTTCCTGCCATTAAGCGGCATCTTCATGCTCTGCGCTTGCGAATGCGTTGCCGGGTTGCGGCGACGCGCAAGCCACGCAAGCCACGCAAGCCACACAACGCCGCGCGACTCAAGCACTGCATCCGAATCTACAGCCGTACCTTCCGTAGCAGACGCTGCACGGGCTTAAGCACCACGGTATCGGCTATCACCGCGAATACCAGCGCCGCCAGCAACGTAGCGCCAAACATCAGCACGCTGATACCCGCATACGACCATCCGTCCGTGGGCGCGGGAATCCGCGGGCCGATCAGCACCTTGGACAGCGGCGAATGCACCAAATAAATCGTGTAGGAATATCCAGCCAGCCAGATAATCGCCTTGCGCACCCGCGCCGACGTGATGTACACGTCGTACCGGAAGAACAGGAACACCGCGGCCACCACCACCGCGAAGGAGACCGTGAGCGTGCGGCCCACCTGGATCTGCTGGCCGGTGAACAGGTACGGCGTGGCGACGGTCCACGCCAGGGCGAACGGCGCCAACGCATACAAGCCGCGCCGCGCCCGCGTGGACGGCGGATAGTATTCCAACACGAATCCCAGCAGATAGTAAACCAGCAGTCCACGCCAAGGGAATGACTGCAGGAACGTCAACGGATATCCGACAAGATCGCATATATGCTCGGCAGCGGCCACGGCGGCGGCCAGCCCGACCAGCAACCAGGCTCCCGATCGGCCTATCGTACGCATCATCGCGGCCAGGAACGGCGTTGCCAGCACAAACCCGGCAAGCATGAACACGAACCAATAGACGGAATCGTCATACCCGGAGAACAGATCGAACAACGTTCCAGACACAGCGCCGCCAACCGAACGATGATCAATCACCAGGTAGGCAACGAATCCCATGCCACCCGCATACAGCAGATACGGCACAATCAGCGAGACAAAGCGTTTGTAGTAGTAGCGCGCGTACGGCGCGAGGCTACCGGGATCGGCTTGGCCCGCACCGCCGCCTGCCCGGGCATCAGAGCCAGAGCCCGGCAGGTTGCCCGACGAGCGGGTGCTCCCCAGCCGGCCGGCGTCGCACGTCAGGTTGAACCGGCCGGACACCATGATGAACAGCGGATTGCAGACCATGAACAGCGCGAACAGCACGGATCGCGTCACTTCCGCGCTGCCGGCGAGGGTCATCTTGACGGGCATGTAGTTGTTGATCACGTGGACGCCGATGACCAGGCACATCGCCACCACGCGCAGCAGATCGTAGTTCACGTCGCGCGGCTTGCCGGCGACGCCGGAAACGGAATCGGGCATGGTCATCACATGGATCCCGCCAGGGACTTCAGATCGACCGGGCAGCTGATCTGGCTCTTCAACTTGTCCAAGGCGTCCAGGCCGGCCGAGGGATCGGAGGACGCGTCCTTATGCGCGTCGTTCTTGCCGCCGTCCGCGCCGCCGTTCGCACCATCGGCACCGTTCGCACCATCGGCGTCGTTCGCACCATCGGCGCCGTTCGTATCCGCCGTGCACTCATCGGTCACATTACCGTTGGAGCCCGTCTCGACGCCATCCGCATTCACCACCGGCGTGGTTACCACGTTCAGTGGATGTGTGGCATCGCTGCTGACCCGAACGGTATAAGCAATCGTCAATTCTTTTCCGGGCTCGATCCACTGCTGGTTGAACATAATGTACTGACGGTCATACAGGCTCGCGGTGTTGGTACCCCATGAATCAATATCAGCCTGCACAGCGGTGATCTCGCCACCGTACGGAGCGGTAAGCACCACGCGGTACAACATGCCGCCGAGCACTGGATTCTCCGAGCCGCCATTAACGAAATCAGGCAACGATTCGGCCTTAGCCTTAGTCAGCGTGTTCTTCATGGTGAAGGTGACCGTGTATTCGTCACCGAGCTGATCTTCCGTAAACTGACCCAGATGCGTGTTACGCACGGCTGTCGTGATGCGCTTATCCAGCACGCCAGAATACAGGGCGTTCTGGCTGGCCGAGACGTCGCCGCAGGTTTTGGTGACCGTGGTGGAGGTCTTCAGATACCAATCCTGCTTGCCTTGCTGCAGCTCCGAAAGATAGATGCCGGCTTCGGGCACCTGACTGTCAGCAGACAACTCGCCACTGGCCTTATCGTCGATAAGTCCGGTGGCAATCAGCGCCTCCTGCTCATCCGGATCAGCCATCCATAGCTTGAAATGACCGCTAGCGCTGGTATCTCTAATTGCCTTCAACAGCGGGGATGCGGTGGAAGCATTCGCGTTGCCAAGCACATGGTTCATAATTGCTTGAGCCGCTTCGGAAACGAAGTTGTTCTGCTGCTCGAAGTCCGGGTAATCCGTGTACAGGTCTGAAGCGAAGAACGGCACCGTGGTGGTGCTATCCAGCACTCGGCCGTCCGAAAGCTTGACCTCGCCTGTGGCTCCCAGCAATGCCTGGAGAAATACGGGATCGAGTGACAATACACCCGCTACGTTCTCGTCTTCGTTGCCTTTCTGATACAGCCACATGTATTTGTTCATCTGTGCCACACGCTGGAATTCGGGGTCGATGGTCGTGGTGGCCGGGTACTGGTCAAAAGTGCCACCAAATACCTGGCGCTCCTTCAGCACCGTAGCATCCATTGGCTTCTCAGGAATGTCCCAACCAGAAGTGGTGGCGAAATCACCGATGGTAATCGTGCCCTTATCTGCCGTGATTGCGGCGATGGTGCCTACCATGCCGCCCGCCGAACGTAGCTCGGCCGGGTTCTGCACCATCACCAAATACGTGCGCTTGCCGTCCTCGCCAAGCAGTTGCGGTAGCAAGTTAATGAGGCCATCGTATTCGCTGAGCATCGAGTCCACGGTCTTGAGCGCAGCCTTTTCGGTTTCGAGCACGGTGGCCACCTTGGCGACGCTCGGAGTCGGCACCTTGTTGAGCTTGGTGAGCTGCTGCGAGATATCCTTATGCGCCTGCTTGACGATATCCGGCATATCCATCAGGGCGCTGACGTCCACCGAGCCATTCTTCAGGGAGAAGCCCTGCAATCGTTTGGACAGGTTCAGCAGATCAGTGAACGGACCGTTGACCAGCGTATCCACGGAAGCCAGCATTTCGCGGGCAGCGGTGATGTCGCTGCCAAATCGCGAATGGTCGCGGAAGAAGTCCCACTGTGGGCCGTTCAGCTCCGCATTGAGATCATTGGTGGCATTGACCAGCTCTTGGGAGATGTCCGACAGACTCTTATCGCTGCCGCAGCCAAGTGCCGAATTGGCCAGACTTTCGGCGGATGTCAGCACACGCTGCGCATCCGTGGCCATTCTCGAGACGGATGCCGCGTAGAGCGTGCCCACACAGGTGACGCTGGCCAGCAACGTCAGCAGCAGCACAACCACCACTCGCGCCCATATCGGCGTACGGCTGATCAGCGAACGGCCGTCGCCACCCACGTGCTGGGGAGTCTTCAGGTTTACGGGACCCGTCTGATGATTTGCAGCGCTATTCGTAGATGCGGAGCGATTGGATTTCCCGTTACCGGCATGACGGCTTCTCCTACGCCCCACAGCCTTATGGCTCGAATGCCCTGAAGTGAATCGCATACTTATCCTGCCCGAAAATCTGCTCAGCTCATACTCTTATCCAGCGGCGCGAGGCCACGCTTCCAGATGCCGGACTCCGGGTGAATCCGGAATCGCAGACATGCCGGAGCACACGTGACGCCACGCATATCTCATGCCAGTGTACCGATGCCACCGAAATAGACCGAGGGTTTATCCCATACCGGGTGCAAATCCCCTCATGACCACCACATCGCTGTCAGAATGTTCTCAGACTTCATTGAGGGGTATAACAGTATTGCGCAAGAAAACGGTCACTAAACACAACAATAGTTAAAGCCGTATTGATCTGTTCGGCTTAGGAGAACGGGAGAGGTAATTACATGTTCGTCCTCAGCAACGCCTGGCGGGCCCTGACACGTTCTAAAGGACGTACGGCCCTGACCGCATTCATCACCTTGGCGGTCACCTTCGGCACAGTCGCCGGACTGGCCATCATTCAAGAAGATACCAACGCACACACCACCGCGTACGATCAGCAGAAGGCCACGTTGGCCATTCGCCCGACTGCGGCTACGTGGAAGAAGGTCTCCGCTACGGACTCGGCTTCCACCAAGCATTACATGACGTGGACCTCATACACCGAATACGCCACACTCGTCCAGTCGGCCACCAACTCGTTGAACTTCACGGTTACCGAAACCGTGCCGGCCCGCGTGAGCGGTGATTTGAAGGCCCTGGACGGCGGATCGCTGGGCTCGGCCTCCGATGACGAGACCGGCGGCCAGCTCATTTGGCGAGCCTTCTGGACCAAGGATTCCGCCAAGGCCAGCGACCTCGGCACCTTCGAAATCGTGGACGGCAAGGACCTGAGCTACAACAACCAGTCCTCCAACCCGAACACCACCGGCGCACTGGTCTCTGAAGCGTTTGCCTCCGCCAACAACCTGAAGGTGGGCGATACGCTCGAGGTGGCGGCCGCCTCGGACGCCAAGACCACGGCCAAACTCAAGGTGCGCGGCATCTACAAGTACACATCCGAATCCGCCGTCGCCAATCCGGTGACGGCCGCCCGCAACCGCGAGAACGCGATCTTCACCAACTATCAGACCTTCGCCAAGGCCGGACTCGACCCACAGTCCAACGACAAGACCGCCTCCGGCTGGGCGGTGCCGGATCTGGACGTGGTGTTCGACGCCGGTGATTCCGCTACATACAAGTCCTTGGTATCCACCCTCAAGAAGTCCAAGCTGCCCGCCAAGGGTTACGAGTTCTCTTCCCCCTCGCTGGAATCCTACAACGCTTCTCTGGAGCCGCTGGATACGCTATCCTCGCGCGCGAAGACCGGCACCATTGTGTTGGTTGCCGTGGGCGGCGTGCTGTTGCTCATCCTCGTGCTGTCGGGCGTGTGGGCGTCCAAGCGTGACGACGAGATCGGCATGGCACTGGTGTCCGGCGTCACTCGCGGGCGTTTGGGATGGCAGTTCATGCTGGAAGTGTTCATCGTCACCCTGCCCTTCTACGTGATTGGTCTGGTCGGAGGCGCGTTCGCCGCCAATCCGATCGGATCTGCCCTGGCATCCGGCCATGCCACCCCGGTGACATCGGGTCTGATTTGGACCATGGTCTGGTATGGACTGGGTTCAATCCTGATCCTGGCGATTCTTGCCGCCCTGCGCCTTGCGTTCTTCAGCGCGAACAAGCTGTTTGCCGCCGATGGCGACTGGGGCACCGTGAGCGAGACCAACAAGACGACCACCACAACCGACGATGCGGAGGCACAGGCATGAGCGACAGGAACAACGATCAGGAACTCGAGAAGACCACTGACGCAACGGCTGACGAAGTGACTTCTGAGACTGAGACGAACGACGCCATTGAATCCGTTCCAGCTGACTCCATGCAGTTCAGCGTGACCTTCGATGACGTTGATGACGAAGGCACTGTTGACGATGGTATTTACAGCGCACTGGCATCTGCCGAAACCGGAGAAACCGACGAGACCAGCGAGGCCGAAGCAGACGCCATCGCTTCGGCCAACGCATCCGCCGAAGTGACCGAGCGCAATGCCGCCCGCGTCAACGAAACGCTCCGACTGGCCAAAACCGATCACAAAGACGCATTGGCCGAGCATGCGGAGCCTCAGGGCAAAGCGTCCGAACCCACCATGACGCTGGCCTCGCGTATCGATCGCGTGTTGGTGGGCGGCGGTTCTGACGACATTCTGCTCAAGACCTACCCGACCTTCGCCCTGAACAAGGTGACGGTCGCCGGCCCCAAGGGCAAGGTCAACATCCTCGATGGCGCGAATTTCTTCTGCTATTCCGGACACGCATACGCGCTGCTGATCAGCGACGACCCCGATTCGGGTATCACCGCCGACGCCAAGCGTCGCGCGCTGATGGGCGTGATGAGCGGTTTGACCACGCCGGCGTCTGGCACGGTGATGAACAAGAGCGCCAACATTGTTGAGCTCGAGCCCGTGGAACTGCGCGGCCACCGTCTGGGCATCGTACCGCAGCTGCACGCCGTGCAGCCGAAGCTCGACGCCGAACAAAACGTGCTGTACGCCATGAATGCGTCCAACCGCAACTTCCTGAAGCCCAAGCCGGTGATCGCCCGCGAACTGCTGGCCAAGGTCGGCTTCTCTGAGGCCACCAGCGGCGTGGCCGTCGGCACATTGCCTTTGGTGCAGCAGCGTTTGGTGGCCATCGCCCGTGCAATCAGCACCGAGGCCGAGGTGCTGATCCTCGACGAGCCGACACGAGGGCTGAACGCGGATGACGAGGTGACCGTGTTCGCCGCGCTGGCCAAGCTGGCGCACACCGGTGACCCGAAGCACTGCGTTATCGTGCTCACTGCGTCGCGCGAGATCGCCGAAGCAGCCGACACACTCTTCGAAATCTGATGTTCAGACCATAGAGCCCCCTGTGATTCGTATTGCCGAATCGCAGGGGTTTTTCAATGCTGCGGCTCATTGCCGCGCTAATCTGAGGATAAATCTGACCGTACGAGGCGAAACCTGATAATTATGACCGGATATATTCCCACACTGGAGCAGATCGACGAATTGCACCGCAAAATCGCGCCGTCCAAGGCGGCGTACGAGCTGGTGCACACGCATTGCGTGATTGTAGCGACCATCGGCTGCCAGATCGTGCGCCGGCAGAACGCGCTGTTCACGCGCCGCTGCACATTACCGAAGGACGCGGAGGTACCGCCCACCGCAGGCGTCACCGGCGGCCATGTGCCGCCGCGTCTGCTCGACGAGCATTTGGTACTCATCGGCGGACTGCTGCATGACATCGGCACCTACCGCGTGTTCAAGCATGACGGCTCTGACGGCGAACCGCTCAAATTCAGCAAGAAACGCTACATTCTGCACGGTCTTAAGGGCTACGAGTATCTGCTCGACGAGGGCGTGGACGAGTCCATCGCCCAGTTCTGCCGCAACCATACCGGCGTGGGACTTACGCGCGAGGATGTGGTGCGCCAGGAGCTGCCGTTGCCACCAGCCGACTATGTGCCGATGAATCTCGAGCAGGAAGTGGTGATGTACGCCGACAAGTTCCATAGCAAGTCAGTGCCGCCGAAGTTCCTGCAGGTCGAGGCGTATACGGCCCGAGCCGAGCGATTTGGCGGAGAGAACAAACAGCGATGGCTGGATCTGGTGGCCAAGTATGGCGTGCCGGATATTCCGGCGTTGGCGGAGAAGTATGGGATGCGGATGATTTGAGGCTCTAGGGGTCTCCCCCCAAGTCAGCCTGTCGGCTGACAGCCCCCTCGTCAGAGGGGGCTTATGAAGCTATTTCAGATGGAACGGAGACGGTAGGTGCCGTTGCGGTTGGAGACGATGATCATCTGGTCGTTCTCCAGCACGTTCCAGCCTTCCTGCTCGTAGCCGGAAGAGGAGACCACCACACCGGCGGAGTCGCCGTTGTCGTCGCGCAGCTCACGGTAGCGCATCACACGGTAGTCGGCGGCCTGCTCGCCACGGCCGTACTCATCGTAGATTTCCACGATGCGCGGGCTGGTCTTCTCACGACCGGCGGCGCACAGGGCGATGAGCTGGTCCTCGGACTGAATCATGCAGTTGTAGCTGGACTTCGGGTAGGCTTGGCGCAGTTCGCGCACGGCCTGGGCCACGGCCTCGTCGAGCGAGAAGCCGAAGCCGATGTATTCCAGAATCACCGCGAAGAAGATGGCGGAGTCGGAACGGCCGCCGGTGGAGAGGAACACGCTGTGGTTCACCTGGTATGAGCGGTTGGTGACGATGTTGCGGCCATTGGCGTCCGAGATATCGCCGTTGTGGATGAAGCTCAGGCCGTTCGCATAGAACGGGTGCTGGTTCTCCATGATGAGCGGCAGATTGGAACTTGCCAAGCGCAGGTGCCAGATGGCACCGCGAGACGGTTCGTCGGCCAGCGCCTCAAACGTGCTGTCATGACGGGCCGCGATGGTCGACTTGTAGATTCGGGTGCCGGTTTCCGGGGTGGGTGCGCCACCGTCGCGCACGTGCGGTGCTTCGGCAGGATCGGAAAGCTGGGCTACACCCCAGCCATCATTGTGGATTTCAGACAGTTCACGGAAATCCTCGACATTGTCTTGCCCCAACACAGCGTTGAGACTCAGGTTGAAGCCTGCCGTCGCGTATCCCAGTAATCTGCACATGGTATTTCAACTTACCGAAACCGTGTGGCGACGTGCGGCGACCGTTATAGGCATTCTTTATAGAGCGCATCAGCGCCGCTGCAAACTGGTATGTTATCGCTTCTGTTTGGCGGAGCGCTGAGGCTTGGCGGCGGGTTTGCCGTTCTCGGCCTTGCCCTTATCGCCCTTATCGCCCTGCTCAGCGGGCGCATCGGCGGCAGCGGCCTCAGCGGTCTTCCGCGCCTCGGCCGATACGGCGGCATCGAGCTCCTGTACCAATCGCCCAAGCCCGGACGTGGTGTCCATCGGGTCAGGGACGGCGGCCGGGTCGGCCACTGCACGAGTCGGCGTGGGCGTCGGGATGGTCTTGGCCGTATCGGTGCGCTTCAGACGCGGTGGGCGGCGGGTGGAGACGAACAGCGGCTGCACCTCGACCAACGGGTTGTAAGGTGCCAGACCGAACCACTTAACCGGCGAGCCGGCCATGTGGCGGATTGCGTACTTGGCTTGCAACGACAGGGCACCGCGTGCGGAAACCTTGGATTCCGGCATCAGGGCCTTGTGAATCAGCACGTAACGGATGGTGCCGATGTCCGGATCGGCGTCGACCTTGGGGTAAATCGACTTCTGCTTAGGCAGTTCGCCGGTTTTGGACAGGTCGTGCATGATCTGGTGGATGTACGCCGGGATGGACTGCGAAACCTTGAATCCCAGACGGAAGCGCACGCGGTAGATGTAGTTCGTGCCGAAGTCCTCCACCGAGTATTCACGGGTGAACGGCTCGTCGGTGGTTTCCACGCTGACTGCCCACCAAGCACGGGCGCGCTTGGGGTGGTCGGCGAAGATGGAGAAGAAGATGTCCGTGTCGAGTCGCTTGGTTTCCGAGTCGGAGGTCAGGTACACGATGTTGTCCGCAAAATACGGGATGCGGAAATCACTGTGCAGCTTGTCGAGCGCGGGTAGGAAGTCGTTGGGCCGCATGTGACGGCGTTGCGCACGTTCGAGCTTGGTGCCCTCATTCCACGTGTACATGACGAACAGAATCGCGGCGGTCAGCAACATGGTGAACCAACCACCATGCAGGAATTTGGCCATAGACGCGATGAAGAACATAGCCTGAATCGCCAAGAACAGCACGGTGAACACGATGGCACCGACCCGCTTGCCGGAATGCCATAGGTGGACGCCGAGCAACACGGTGGTGGTGATCATCGTAATGGTCAACGCCAGTCCATATGCGGCAGAGATGTGTTCCGAATCCTTGAAGATGGCGAGTACGGCCAGCGTGGAGACGCACAGCACGCCGTTGACCACCGGAATGTACAGCTGGCCACGCGTGCGGGCCGGGTACCGCACCTGCAGATGAGGCATCCAATTGAGGCGGGTGGCTTCGGAGACCATGGTGAACGCGCCGGTAATCAGGGCCTGGGAAGCGATCACGCCGGCCGAAACAGACAGAATCACGGCCAGATAACGTACGTTCGGAGACATCATCTGGAAGAACGGGTTGAGTGACTCCGTCGCAGTGTATTGCGGGTTATCGCTATTGGCCAGCATCCACGCGCCTTGGCCGAAGTAGTTGAGCACCAGCGCAACCTTGATGAATGGCCAGGTGAAGTAGATGTTGCCGCGCCCCACGTGGCCCATGTCGGAGTACAGCGCCTCGGCACCGGTGGTCGAGAGGAACACGGTGCCCATAAGGGCGATGCCGGCAGCATTGTGCGGGCTGAACAGGAATTTGATGCCGTACACCGGGTTCAGGGCCTCAAACACAGACCAGTCGTTAGAGAGATTCGTGACGCCCACGATGGCGAGGAAGCCGAACCAGACCAGCACCATCGAGCCGAATACTTTGCCGATGCTTTCGGTGCCGCGCGACTGCACGGAGAAGAGAATCACGATGATCACGACGGTGATCATCAGGGTCAGGCTTGGGTTTTCGTCGAACAACCCTTCCAATGGCGGCAGGGTCTGCAAGCCTTCGACTGCGGAACTGATGGAAACCGCCGGGGTAAGTACCGAATCCGCGAGGAATGCCGCGCCGCCGAGCATGGCGGGAATCGCGAGCCATGCGCCGTACTTGCGAATCAACGAGTACAGTGCGAAGATGCCGCCTTCGCCATTGTTGTCGATGCGCATGGCGATGAGCACATATTTGACGGTAGTGATCAGCGTAATCGACCAGAAGACCAGCGACAGCATGCCGAGCACGGCCTCTCGGTCTACGCCGCCAAGCCCTCCCTGACCGGCAAGGAAGGTCTGCGCGGTGTACAAGGGCGAGGTGCCGATGTCGCCGTACACCACGCCGAGCGCCACGATCGCCATGCCCCAGGTAACCTTGTCTGGGCTGGATTGCAAGCGGGCCCACCATCGGCCGAGGCCGCCTTTCGACCATGCGCTGGCGATTTTCTCGGCTTCTTTGGTTTCAGCTTCCCTCTGCTTGGCGAGTGCCTCGCGCTCCTCCTTGGTGAGAGTGCGGCGGGACACCTTGGGAGCGTTGGTAAAGGTGTCGGCCCTCAGCAGTGCTTCTTCTTCCTGTCGGGCCTTGGCTTTGGCGGCGCCAGACTGGGCTTTCTGGGCCTTTGAGGCTTTTTGGGCACGTGCGGTCCTTTGGTTCGACTCAGCCATACGTTCAGTCCTCCATTGAGGTGGAGATCATCCCCCTCGCTTATGTCAAACACATCATGATAGACCTCGTTCACAATTCTGACAAATTTTACAAGTCAACACATCGTCTCTACACGCGCCGCGACGGCCGCACACCCGGCCCTCACAGTCCGTATACGGCGCGGGCGGTATCGCGGGTGCCGCGCGCCACATCCGCGATGGACAGGTCGAGCGTATCGGCCATGGCCCGCAAGGTGTAGGGGATCATGTACGGCGCGTTGGTGCGGCCACGGTACGGCATGGGCGTCAGATACGGCGCGTCGGTTTCGACCATCGCATGGCCCAGACCCACAATCCGCAGCGATTCGCGGATACCGTCATTGCCTTTGTAGCTCACGGTGCCGGAGAAGCTCAGATACCAGCCATGTTCGCGCGCGATCTCGGCCATCTCACGGTCGCCGGAATACGAGTGGAATACGGTGCGTTCGGGCGCGCCGTCGGCCAGCAGAGTCTCGATGACTTCGCGATGAGAGTCGCGGTCGTGAATCTGCATGGGCAGGCCCAGTTCCTTGGCCAGGGCGATATGCGCGCGGAAAGCCTCGCGCTGCAGTTCCTTGGCACCTTCGCCGGTGCGGAAGAGGTCCATGCCGGTCTCGCCGATAGCCACCACTTGCTCGGGGTATGTGGTGGCGAGGCGATGTACTTCGGCGAGCGCGTCCTCGAAAGACGTGCCATGGTAAGGCTTGTATTTGAGGGGCAGACCATCCGGCCCCGGCACACCGCGATGCCCGTGGAGCACGGACTCATTGGGGTGTATTGCGAGCGCCGCGTGCACATTACCTGGATGATCGAGGGCCATCTGGACGGCGGTCATCAGGTGCGGCAGCTCGCAACCGCAGTCGATGATACCCCCAATGCCGACAGATTGCGCCTGCGCCAGCAATTGGTCGACGTCGTACACCGGGACTTCGGGCTGCCCCTTCTCCTGCGCCTCATGGCTCATAGCGCGCGCGAAAGGGATTACGGAGGCCACGTGAGTGTGGTTGTCGATGGTCTGGGCATCGTCCGGCAATGCTTCAGGTGCCGGGGCCCAGCTACGGTCGCGATGGTGGTGCTTGCTCATGGTTTCTCAGTGTAGGCTGTTTCTCAGTGTAGGCTACCGTCAGCAGGCGAACACGGCGAGCGCAAAAAAGCACGATGGTGACGATGGGATTGGTGATGAGACTGAACGCCTGACGCGTGGTGCCGTGGGTCATGCTTTCTGTTGGAGTGATGTTGAGGATGCCGCCGCAGTCATCGTCTTTTCGCGATTGCGGCGGCAATGTCATCTACACACTCGCCGTAAGCGATGTGCGCGGTGATAGATGCTCGCGGAAGAACGCCATCATTGCGTCATTGAGTTCTCCGCTGCCGGAATCCCACGTCATCAAGGGATAGTCATGAGGAATACGCTTGCCGTTGACAGACCGCAGATCATGCAGTTCATGATCGCAGTTCATCGAGCGCAGTAGCATCGTTGCGTACAGCGCATCGTTTTCCAGAAAATCATCGGTACTGGTGGAAAGCCATACCGGCGGATATGCGATTGCTCGCATCAACGATTCAGTACGCTCATATGGTGTTCCCTCCAATCGTGATATCAATGTTCGGAACGCTGGCCGCAGCTTCTCGAACAGCTCGCCGGAATCCGGGTAGAACGCATCGAACAGATGGTCATACACCAGCATGCCGGAGGTGAAACCGACTAATTGGAACCGCACATGATTACTATCAATCCCCAGAAGAGAGGACAGCTCCTCATTGGTCTCACACGCCAACAGGAACGTTCCCAGCAATGCGCCGGCAGAATCGCTGACCAGGAACAGTTGCTCAGCCGACAGCTGCCACCCATCACCATTGCTTACTAGCCATCGCAAGGCCGTCGACACATCAGTCAACATATCGAGGAAATCGCCCCCGGGTGCCAACGTATAGTTCTGTCTCTTATACACATCTCCGAGACCACGAGAC
>ENA-OUQF01001421-OUQF01001421.1-human-gut-metagenome-genome-assembly--contig:-NODE-1421-length-14324-cov-5.162170_pt1 | contig 14324 bp, 13 predicted proteins | sample MGYA00237947_ERZ548826 | MGnify/ENA primary metagenome ERZ548826 (study PRJEB26490, sample SAMN05194701) | human gut metagenome | biome: terrestrial biome; feature: human-associated habitat; material... | reverse complement strand
AAACTATGTCTCTCTTTTTTGCTATCTAAATTTGCGCAACTTATTATACCTTATCACCTTATCCAAAAAAGTGTTGGATCAATATGTTCATTACTTTAATTCCGAACGTTTTGCTGCCGCCTTGGATTACAAAACCCCAATCCAGTACAGGACTGAATCGGGGTTATGAAACTATGCTTTTTTATTCGTGTCTACTTTTGCTTGACAGATGCATTTTTGTACATACGGGCTGGCCTTTAACTGTTCCATTTCTTCTTCGCTGAATAACTTGTTGGACATATTCTGCCTCCGTTTCAGATTGAGTTTATTTTAACCTTTATCTGTTCCGGCGTCAAAACTCCTTTTGTCCAGTTTAAAGGGATGTCTTTTTCAGTTGTGTCCGAAGCTAAGGGCTCCAACTTTACATCTGTCCTGACATAAGGAGTCCAAAAACCTGCCTGTCCAATTCTTTGGATTTCGGTCTTCCCCAGAAAAACCGCAGTTGTCCAAATTCATGGGGTTTTGAAAACCTCATTTGTCTAGTTTCTATGGTGCAGTTTATATTCCTTTGTCGTCACGTCTTTATTCATGGTGAAATTATACCATAAAACAGCGAAAAAAAGTAAAGGAAAGTTATGTGATTCGCATACTTTTGGTAACAATTATTCCGTTTTCAAGGTGCATCTGATCGCTTTCAGAATTTGCTTAATTCTACGTCTTTTATCGCTTTCTTTTGCTCTATACAGAGCCCTTCCATCAGCCACCGGTACTGCTGTGGGTTCAGTTGCCTGACCTCGTCCCGTGTCCTTGGCCATTGGAACCGTCCATCTGCCAGTCGCTTGTACAGGAGCAGGAATCCATCCCCTTCGTAGACCAGAGCTTTGATCCGGTCTGTGCATCTTCCGCAGAAAAGAAAAAGACTTCCTTTTTCGCAGGGATCCAGCCGGAAGCTGTATTTCACCAGACTTACCAGACCGTCTATCCCTCGCCGCAGATCGGTATAGCCGCAGGCAAGGTAAACGTGGCTGAAACCTGTTGCATCATTCAGCATATTTCAGGATCCCTACGGCTCGTAACAGCAGTTCTTCCGGAGTCGCGCTGTTTGCAGCCAGAATCGCATTCCCGATTCGTACGGTAATCTCCGGGACGAATCCTTCTGCGTTGCCTGCAGTCTCCGGCCTCAGTTCAGCAAAAACCGGTCCTACCTCTTCAATGGCGGCTTCCCGTGCTACCTTCAGCCAGTAGTAATAACTGTCTTTGGTTATGCCATGACTCTGGCAGTAACCCTTCACGGTCAATCCGCTTTCTGCGCGGTCGTGAAATATGCTCTGCCATTGCTGAAGGCGGTACTGCCGTGTTGCTTTACGAGTTGTTATTCCTGTTTCCATGGGCTTCCCTCCTGGTGTGTGTATGTGAAAAAAAGTACAACTTTTCACGTCATTATCCCACTTTTACACCAGTTGGCCAACCCACGGACTATTTACCATTTACAGAATAACCGCAAAGTCTGTGCAGTTTATACGCTTACTGTTGACTACTTTTCAGTCTTTGCAGCAATCTATACTTTCCATCATTTTATCTAGAATTGCTTTAACGATCAAATTTACAATTTTCTCGTAGCCATGCGAGAGATGTGGAAATCTGCTTTAAGACCTGCTCGTTTGGTGTCTCGAAAGCAGGGCAACACTCCAAATACTGTGTTTTCCCGTGCATAGTTGGATGAGCAGCAATAGAAACGACATCCTCTGCACGGACAATACCTTCTGTGTCGAAGCCCCAGTGGCGGTCCATTTTACCATCACACTGTTGAAGATGTATAGCACTGACATAGGTGCCGCAGACATCCAGCCAATAGAGGATATTTGCAGGTTCCGAGTTAAAAGGAGGGCAAAGAATATGACCAACATCAAGCATCAATTGAACAGGAATTTCTGTTTGACCGTTCAGCTCTTCCATGAGTCTCAAAGATTCGGCAGCTGAGTTTGGGATCTCAGAGTAAACCGGTGTTGGCTCTACAGAAAATCGCTGAACGCCTTCTTTCCTGGCGTAGGCGCAGAGTTTGATAAGCTCTTCCTTGAGCTGGACATATTGAAGATAACGACCCTGAGGATCTCTTGCCTGCCGATCACTCATACAACCGAGGGCCATGCCAATTTCAGGGATCTCCATAACCGAGCACATATCAATTGCCTGTTCAACTAGATATACACCCATTTGTCTCACCAGAGGGTCCTCTGCTAGCAGGTTCGGATAAGCATAGGCACTCATTCCCGAAAAACAGGTAGTTAGTGAGATTCCTGAACTTTTAAAAGCTTCCGAATAGCCCCGAGCGATCTTGTCTCGCACACTGCGCTCCCACAACGGATCCACAAGATCCCATGAGAATTGGACCTTATCAATGGAAAGGCTTGCACAGAGGTCGGCCAATTCTACTGGATCCGTCCAACGTTTGTTACAAAAAGATAGTACCAATCCAAAATTCATATTAATCCTCACTCCATATTTGCGTGAAGCCGATATAGATCCTCGGAACTTTTACCAGTACGGGCCATCAGCGTGAGAATGACCCCATCCAAGAAAAGCATTGCGCTCTGCTCAAAAAGACTTCCCAGAGGTTGATTGGAATAGGTTCCAGAAGTGTATTTATTATCTACTCCCTCTAAAACTATAGCGAGATCCGCATTTTGTGAGAGAGCAGAATCACCAGAACCGGTAAGGACGGCGCTTTTCGCACCCAGCGTTTTAGCTTTTGTTAGTTTGGAGCAGAGGCCTTCTGTTTTACCTGAAGAAGATACAATGATCAAAAGATCACCTGCACCGATGGCAGTTGTTACAGTTTCCCCAACAACCTGAACCAATAGACCCAATTGGGCAAGCCGCATGGCAAATCCCTTCGCTGCAAGTCCGGAGCGTCCATAGCCGCAGAGTAAAATCTTCCTGGCGGATAAAAGTATATTACACATCTCTTCGGTCTGCCGATCGGTAACATTGGTGAGAACTGACTGCAGTTCAGCAAGTATAATCTCCGTTGCTTTCAAAGTTCTCTTTTCTCCTGTTCTCTGTTTTAAGCTTTTTTAATGTGTACATCAGTTCGGGTTCTTTTAGGCCAAATCGGTCATGGAGGGTCATGTATATATGGAATAGTTGATCATATACGTCTACGGCATTTGTTTCCGGGTAATAAACCTCAGCAATAGGGGCACCCATTCGTGAGGACGCCTCTTCAATGCTGTCATAACCACCGCCAGCTTTGCCAACAGCAACGGCTGCGAACATCGCACTGCCAAGCGCAGGGCCCAGAGAGACAGAAGATACATAAATTGGCATATTTAGCACATCAGCATATATCTGCATCAGGAGCTGGTTTTTCCGCGAAATACCACCAGAGGCAACAATTCGCCGAATAGGAATGCCATGTTTTTGAAGCTGTTCGACATTCACACGCGTGCCGTAAGCAACGCTTTCGAGTAGCGCTCGGTAAACCTCGGCTCTAGTCGTGTTAAGTGTAAGACCAAATAGGATACCTGAAAGGTCCATGTCATCGAGAATGCAGTTATTTCCATTCCACCAATCCAGAGCTACTAATCCGCTCTGTCCCGGCAGTAGCGCAGATGCTTCATGAGTCATCTTGTAATGAGCTTCTTCAGGGGCTTCAGTGCAATAATTACGCACGTACCAAGAAAACAAATCACCACCCGCAGACTGTGCTGCCTCATGAGCATAATATCCGGGAATGATTCCATCCTTGGCTAGGCCACACATGCCGGGAACGCGGACCCCATTTGATTCCACCATTATTTCACAAACAGAAGTTCCCAGTATCAGCAGCAACTCTTCCGGAGCGGCGATTCCAACTGCTGGGAGGCTTGCATAGGCATCAACCATACCGACGGCAACAGGAATTCCAGCGGGTAAATTAAGCTTTTTTGCCATCTGCTCACACAGCCCACCGGCGCAACTAGCAGCAGGCAGATAGTTTTTCCCAAGTTTGTCGATGGCATTTGAAAAATCAGCGTGTAATGCAGCAAAGAAAGCAGGTTCTGGGAAGCCATGCTCCTGGCTCCACATGGTCTTGAACTCCATAGTGGTATAGCTGTGACACTCTCGTCCAGTAAGCTGCCAGACTATCCAGTCGACAGCTTCAATATATACCTCTATGTTTTTGTATACTTCTGGTGCTTCCTCGCAGATCTGAAGCAGTTTCGGAACTCCCCACTCAGCAGAGATTCTCCCACCGTAGTTTTTGATCCAGTCCTCCCCAAGCTTGTAGGCTAGAGAATTGATGCGATTTGCTGCAGCCTGTGCTGCGTGATGCTTCCAAAGCATCGCATATGCATAAGGATTGAGGCGAAATTCCTCCTCATAACAGAGGGGAGTTCCTGTATACCGAACGGGAATCATGGTTGACGAGGTGAAATCAGTACCAATACCAAGCACCTGCTCTGGTCGGACTCTACTGTCTGCCATAATCCCACGGATTGCATGAACAAGTGCTTCCATATAGTCCATAGGGTCCTGAAGAGCCCACCCTTCATCCAACAGCCGTCCATCTAGGAAATGGCCCTCGATTACACCCTTAGAATATGTGTATTCCGAAGTGCAGACGATTTCACCTGTGTCAACATTCACCAGAACCGCTCTGGCGGAAAGGGTACCAAAGTCAACACCAATACAGTATCTCGTCATAACAATTTTATTCTCCCAAAATCTGGAGTTGGATAATTCTCTCTCTTGCCCTAACTTGGTCCCAGTCGATGAAATAAACATGACCGAAACTCCCAAGATCAAGTTGTCCATTTTCAATTACAATACTCTCTGAGCGACCGAAAAGGCTGGAGCGAAGATGTGCATCCGTGTTGAGGCATGTCCATTCACCAACTTCACCTACTTCATTCATTGCAAAATCAATGTGTTTCGGACCAGGATGCATATACTGAGACTCCGCCCGGCAAGTGGGAATTAGTTTTTCCATGATGTTACACAAATCCTGCTGTAGGAACTCAAGCCCGAAATAAGTCCGGTCATGTGACAGTTCCTGTACCATAACTGAGCATGTTGTATGATGTGAATATACCACGCAGATGCCGGTGCTTGCTTTAGATTCTGCTACGGCCTCCTTCAGGTCTTCTGTAATATCATAGAAAGATGGACGACCGGTCTCCGAAAACACGGAAATTTTTTTGTTAAAACAGACCATTCACTTAACCTCACATTCATTTTTGATACGTTTGATCATTTCTGCAGGGTTTGCTGCTTGAAATAGCGCGGTTCCAATAATAACTTGGCTACAACCAAGTCTAAATGCAGCGATTGCAGTTGCCTCGTCTACTCCGCCGTCAAGTCTGATGACGATATCCTTCCGCAGTTCGTAAAGTTGAGTTATTTTTTGCAGAATACTGCGGTCAAATAAACTGCCAGCTTTCCCCGGCACTACACCCATCAGGGTAGCACTGCTACACGACCCAAGCCGGTCATACAGATATGAGACCGGGGTGCCCGGCTCTATAGCGAGACCCGCCTGAATTCCTGCTTGATGTGCGAGCTCTACACACTGTAAGCTGTCGGGTGATGCCTCCAACTGAAATGTCATGATAGCCGGGGAGAGCGCCGCAAGTTTGTCGAAATACAGTAATGGATCTCGGACCATAAGGTGCAATTCCACTGGCAGTGAAGTATAGTTAATAACTGCCTGCACAGTACGCCAAGTAAAACCTTGATCGCCGGCATAGCTATAGTCCATAATATCCAGATGCAATGCATCAATACCCCAGCGTTCACATCGGAGAACCTCTTCTCCCAATGCAGCATGATCTGCCAGGAGAAGAGACGGACTGATTTGAAGGGACATATTCACCTCCAGTCGGAAACCATTCTCTGGATCTCCTTACTGCAGCGAACTAGCATTTCCTCTGCTGTACAACGATCCAAGAATACATCGAAGATCCCATCTGAAAGGACCTGTTCAATCAGATAGTTGTTCACAATTTCTCCTCGTATGTTCATGATAGTTTCCCGTTGTTTCTCCATGCGCACATAAGCTTGAACATTATTGTTCCAAGGATAAAGAGTCTTAATCTGTTCATTTTGTTCCACAAGCACATTGGGTGCGATGCCGCCGATCATACTACACTGAATGGCGCTTTTGTCAGAAGTGATCCACTTAATGAGGGAAAACGCATCCTCGGGGGCCTCACAAAAACGGTTAATAGCTAGGAGCCATGCACCGACCAGTGAGTATTTTCCTGGCAGAACTGCGTAACCAAGTTTGTCATTCATATAGGAAAACGAGGGTTCAATGATGCTCTTTATATGCCCACTATACGTGTTAATCATTGCGATTTCACCCCGAGCGAACTGCTCCACCTGTTCGTTCTCCATTACATTCCAAATATCTGGCAGAGAAGTAGTATAGGCTTCCTTCAAATTAAGAACGGCCTTGAGGTTTTCTACGGAGTTCAGTACAATATTTCCGTGCCGCATAATATTGCCATTATAGCTCCACTGACGGGGAAAAAACTCTTGAATCAGACCGTTTGGCTTTCTGCCTAGGAGGCATGTGCCATATTCCGTTGGAGAAGAGGGGTTCTGGCTTCGGGTGAAAAAACGGGATACTGCATTAAATTCTGCCCAGGTCTTTGGGACCCGAAGCTCAATGCCATTTTCTTTATAAAACAATCTCTGTATCACTGGGGATGTGAACAGGTCCTTTCGGTAGAGCATTAACTGCACCATACTGACGATAGGGATGCCTACCACATGTCTGCGACTGCCGTTTATTTTTTTCCAAACGTCCGGCATGAAGTGCTGAGTATAATACAGATCAGTAAGTAGATAATCATCCAGTGGTCTCACACAGGATATCTGATCAAAGTAGTCCATCCAAGGAGAGTCCATCATATAGATGTCGTACTCGTTGTCAGCGCACTGATGTCGTTCAACAATCTCGTTGTATAAATCCTGCTGATATTCGAAAAAAGTACAATATACTTCAATGCCGGTCTCATTTTGAAATGCTGGTAGAATCTTCCTGATGGCCGTTGACATTACATTATTGGTCATCAAGAGTTTTAGTATTCTTTTCTTGTATCTATGAGCATCGGACACAGGCACAATGTCGATTGCGGAAGGGATGACGATCTGATTATCCTCATAGGATAGAGGATTGCGAATAATGCCCAGAATGGATCTTGCAGCCTGCCGCCCGCAAAAAATAGCTCTGCGAGGGATGGAATGAATTAAAGTGTTATAGCGCAGGTCGGTCACCCTGTCTCCCGTCGGAACAAAAATCTCAATGCCAGTTAGTCCAAACATGGTCTGCACGTCCAAAAGACTGTCCAGCATACGCTCACTACTGAGAACAATCTTTTCTGGTTTTTCGTGAAATTGATGAAACAAATCCAGAATATCTGCATAAGACTGTACTTCATTTTGAGAAACTACCCGGTGCCATAGACATGCGCTGGACATGTTGTGTTGGTCCAAAGCTTGGAGAGCTCCGGCCACAAAATCTCGTTCCGAGCTAAATTGCTGATCACCGGTTATAAGAAGAATGTGGTTGGGATCCACACCACTGTCTATAAGCCTGCAGAATATCTTCCGAGTCATGCTATGGTTGTCAAAAATCACATATGCAGATCGCATTTCATCAACTGTTCGTTCGACAAACAAAACAGGGATTCCGGCATCCGATGCTTTTTTATAGTGAGCTATGTCATTAAAGCAGGTGACGGTAATGATTCCGCGTACACCGAGATTCACAAATTCATCAATGGTTCTGCTTTCCTGAGCGGGAATGTCGTCGGTAGTCTTGATGATAATATAATAACCATTTTCTAACAGTTCCCGTTGGATGCCATCCATAATATCTTTGTATATCCCGGATAGAGAGGGAAGAATCATGCCCATAAAATTAAGACAATTATTTTTCAGGTTACGAGCCATGGGATTAGGTTTGTAATTCAATGCTTGCATGGCTGCGTAAACTTTCCCATAGATTTCCTCTCCAACAGTCTCCTTGTTGTTAAGAATATTGGATACGGTTGCAATGGATACGCCTGCAAGTCGGGCAACATCTTTAATCGTGGCCATCTGTATCCCCCCCATGCCTGACTTTTGCGCTCTATTCACGCTGTTTTTTCTTCTTGTCGGAGTAATAAGAAATGATCATCACAATAAGCAGAACTAGTCCCCAGGCTAACTCCTTAATATAGGGACTGACAGAGGTGAACATGTTCAGTCCGGATGAGAGAACCTGCAAAATCATGGTTGCTATTACAACACCGATTACAGAACCGAATCCGCCATAGGGACTCACACCGCCCAATACAACAATAAGAATGGACTGCATAGTATAGGAGCTTCCAAAGTCTGGGCGAGCCGAGTTGAGACGTGCCAGCATAATCAATCCAGTCATTGCAGCAATAATCCCCCCATACATGTGGGCTTTAGCAGTGATGTGAAGATTGTTTTGCCCGGAAAAGGTAGAAGCTTTATTATTAGTACCCATCATTCGAAGTTTTACACCGAAAGAACTCTTTTCTACCACATAATACATCCACATCATTACAGCAATATAAATGAGTAAGGCAACAGGCAAAATACCAAAGATTTCTGTGGTTCCAAATTCTACATATAAAGACGGTACTCCGCTAACGGCCTTACCTTTGGTAAGCACCAACGAAATTCCTGTAAAAAGTTGCAAATTCCCCAAGGTCGCCAACATTGCGGGTACTTTGACTCCCGCAATCAAATAACCAGTAAATAGGCCACATAGTGCGCCTACAAGAAGACTTATAGATATGCAGCCGAGGAGAATTAGCACCTGAGTTGCGGTAGGCATGCTATCGGTAATAAACCGGGAGAGCATGAGTCCTGTAAGAATACTGGTGAGATTTGCTGTCCCAATCAAGGACAGATCAATTCCCCCCGCAATCATAGCCAACATCACACCAAAAGCTAGAAGACCATATTCCGGAAACTGCCAGGCCATGGAGAGAATATTACGTTTGGTGAGAAATAGCGTTGGATGTAAGACTGACATGAAAAGGAAGGCTAAAATAAAGATAAGAAGCTGACGAGGGTACTCGGCTGCTGAACTAATGCCTTCATGGCGAGTCCCCAGTCTTTTTTTGAAGTGCTTGAAAACCCTTCTCATCGCTCTTACTGCACCTCCTCTACAAGTTGCTGGCGAATACGCTTACGGTTTGCCTGAAAGGCTGAAATACCTGTGCCTCCGACAATAATCAAACCGAGAAAGCATTTCTGCCAATATGTCGGGATGCCCATTAGCTGCAGGCTGTTGTTGACCATCGTCAGCAACAGAGTACCGAGAATGACTCCTGTTATGGAGCCAACGCCACCGCTGGCTCTCGTACCTCCCAGAATCACAGCAGCTATTACTGTCATGTCCATACCCACAAACGTGTTAGGATGACAGGAATCGATAAGTGCTACGCGAGTCAAAGCAGTCAGACCGCAGATAAATCCTGCAAATCCATATATGAACATATAAACGCCCTTTACGTTGATGCCGATCCTTTCAGCTGCGCTGATATCACCTCCCACAGCGTAAATGGCTCTGCCCAAATGAGTTTTGTTCATGAGAAAACTCACAAGGATTAGTAGACCCAAAAACAACAGAAAAACCGCAGGAAGAGATCCCATGATACCAGATTTTTCGCTGTAAACGCTGAAAAGATTCTGATTTGCTAGAGTCTGGATCGGTGCCGGCAATACCGGCTGTTCATGCGCACCTAGGAAACCGAACAAAATGCCAGTGAAGATAGAGCTTGTACCAAGAGTGACAATCAAAACAGGGAAACGAAAATTAGATATAATGAGTCCATTCAACAGGCCAAGGAGAATCCCGAGTGTGCAGCAGATTACAAATGCTAGCACAACACTTCCGTGAAAATGAATTGCCTTGAGAAAGATAATCGTGCTGTACATGCACAGCGCACTCAAACTTGGAAAAGACACATCACAGCCACCGGATACGATCACGATGTATTCAAGCAATCCAAACATTCCGGGGATAATCATTGCCCTAAGCAAATCCAAAAAGTTATTGACAGTGAAGAATAAGCCACTTCGATATTCAATAAATAGTGCCAGAACTACAATGATCAGTGCTACATAGAATTCAGTCTGTCTTGCCAGTTTTTTGATAATCATTAGTTTTCCCTCTTTAAAGATCAGCTCATCAGTTCATACAGCTCTTGTTCTGTTGTTTCTGTGTTGACAAGCTCCTTTACGATGCTTCCGTTTTTCATGACAAGAATCCGGTTGCAGTTAGCATAAACCTCCGGAATATCGTCAGAAATGAGAATAATACCAATCTTTTGTGCCGCTAGTTCCCTGAGCTGATTGTGGATATCATACTTTGCTGCAATGTCCACCCCTACAGTCGGGCAGTTAAAAATAAGAATTTTAGGCTTACATGCGAGCCATTTTGCAATAACAACCTTTTGTTGATTACCTCCAGAGAGGGTTTGTGCTGGCTTCTGTACATTGTCGGTAGCAATGGATAGTTTTTTTGCGTAATCCTCTGAAAGCTTGTCGAGTTGCTTCTTGTCGAGCATATTGCCTCTTTTGGTATAAGTATCAATATTCGCAATGCAGGTGTTATAGCAAATACTCTGAGGCAGAAATAGACCTTCGGTCAGTCGGTCTTCGGGCACATAAGCGATTTTTTTTCTTATAGCGTCGTCCACGGAGGAGATTTGCGTCAATTCGCCGTCAACGAGAATTTCGCCAGAGCGGGCTTTATAAACGCCAAACAAAGAAAGGGCGAGCTCTGTGCGACCTGAGCCAAGGAGCCCCGTGATACCAAGTATTTCCCCCTCAAAGAGTTTGAGATTTACATCTCGGTATGCCCCATCAAGACTTAGATTCTTGGTTTCCAGCAGAGGTGTCTGCTGAAGATCAGGATGAGCAGTAAATTTAGTCTCCTGAATGTGCCGCCCTGTCATGTAATAAATGAACTCTTCACGAGTAATCTTACTGGTGTCAGTTGTTATCACTTGTTTTCCGTTTCGCAGGATGGTAAAACGCTCTGCAAGCTCAAAAGCCTCATCTAGTTTGTGGCTAACAAAGAGGATTGCAACACCTTTTGCTTGTAGACGCTTTAGAATGGAGAACAATTTGTTGACTTCTTTTTTCGTCAAGGCCGTAGTCGGCTCATCCAGCACAAGAAGTTTGGCATCATTGAGAAGAGCACGACAGATAGCAATTAACTGTTTGTCCGAAACACCAAGGTCCTCAACACGTTCATCCAGACCAGCGGTAAGGCCGACCTCTTGTGCAATACGCTTCACGAGCTCTCGACTTTTTTTACGACGAACAAGCTTGAGCTTATTGGATACTGCGTAGCTGTAAAAAATGTTCTCTGCCACAGTAAGGTTGGGGAATACAGAGAAATCCTGATAAATGATCTGTATGCCTCTTTCGATAGACTCCATAGGCTTAAGAGAGGAAAAGCGTTCTCCATCTATGGTCACAAATCCACTGTCTGGCTTGTATACACCTGAGATAATTTTTATCAGTGTGGACTTTCCACTTCCGTTTTCACCCATCAGGCAATGAATTTCGCCTTTGCGTATGTTCAGGCTAACATGATCCAAAGCTTTGACACCGCCAAAGCTTTTGGAGATGTCCGCTATTGAAACGATTATATCGTCCATAGTATGGTTCTCCTCTATAAGGGAAGGTATGCCTACAGCCGGTCAGACTCTAGCATACCTTCCATCTAACTCAAATGCTGTGTTATTTTATATCAGAAATCGTAATTATACATAGTGTCCTTGTCAAGTGCCAGCCAACCGCTGCCCATCAGAATCTTACCTGACTCATCAAAGGTCATACTGTTATATCCATTGACACCCAGATCAACACCTTCGGTGATATCTTCGCCATTTAACATCTTAACTGCGAGCTCGCACATTGCATAAACGGATTCTGCTGGATCCCACAAAGTGAAATTCTTCATTGTGCCGCTCTCCACATATTTCTGTGCTGAGGATGTGGTGGATGTACCTGTTGCAAAGACTTGCCCCTGCTTGCCCATTTCTTCGATAGCCTTGGCAGCACCTGGCGCGTCAAAAGAACTAGACCCCAAGAAACCTTTCAGATCGGGGTATTTCTTGAGAAGTTCCTTAGCCTTTTCATATGCGCCCTCCAGACTGTCGCCAGACTCAACACGCTCTTCCTCCACCAAAACCATGTTAGGATAAGCTTCTTTCTGATGAGCAATTGCTGCATCAATCCACTCATTGTGAGAAGATGTCGTAAGGAAGGAGACCATGCAGACATACTTGCCCTCTTCCCCCATCTGCTCGGCCAACAAGTCCATCATAAACGCACCGTATCCGGCAGGAGTGAAGGCCTCAATGTCATAATCAATATTCTCCAATGTTGAGCCTTCATGAGCAATGACAACAATGCCGGCATCTCTAGCCTTCTTGAGTACAGGCTCCAGTGCTTCAGGTGCAATAGGGATGATGCAAAGTGCATCAATGCCCTGTGCGATGACATCTTCAACAACTTGGACCTGCTCTGCAGCGTCAACAGAAGTGGGGGCTTTCTGGAAAGTTTCTATTCCGGTGTCTTTCATGAACTTCTCTGCACCCTCTGCAGATCGGATATACCACGGAGAGGAAGACTCTCCAGCTACTACGCCAATTTTGATACTGGATTCTTCTTCGGTTGCAGGGTTTGAGGCGACGGCCTCTGGTCTGCTCTGACCACAGCCAGAGAGCAGACTAAGGCAAAGGACGAGAACAAGCGCAGTTGCAAGGATTGTGTTCAATCTTTTTTTCATAATACTCCTCCTGTGTAACAATTTTTCTCTATGCAGATATCTTGCATAACAAAGCAGCTATATGCCTGCTCTGAATCTAGTTGGAGTATAGCATCTTGAAAAATGAATTACCATAGTCCCAGTTGTATTATTTCGTTAACCGTTTCATGCACCGATTCATGTTTAAAGAATACATAAATGACAGATCAGTTATCCGAAAAGGCCTATCTGGTCTACTGTATTCTTACTTCAGAAATCATTTCTCCGCGATCTGTTCTATTTGCTCCGCGATAGCGGAAGTATATTAACTTTTGCGTAAATGATTATACATTTTAAACTAATACTCTGTAAATCCTAAATCTTTATGATGGGGTATAGATGCTTCAGCTAGGTTCTGGCATCATCAGTGGTAAATTGCCAATCCACACCTTTCTGCGCGGCATTTCTTGCAACAGTCCACGGTTTGAGCAAGCTCTGAAGCGCAGGAAGATCCGTGATTCTGTGATTTAAAATGCACTGGCGGCCAAGAGCGGGCAACTCAGTCTCTGCAATATCAAGCCAGCTTCCATGCTTCGGCGTGTAATGTATTTCCAAACGTTCGACAAGCTTGCAAATTCCGCCTGAACGGCATGCGCATTCCGCTACTGGCGGCACGACCGTTCCGGAGTAAACGGCACGGTTTTCCGGAATGACGGCATAACATAACAGATCTGTGTTATAGTTTCCTTCGTAGTCATTTTTCAACTATGAAGGGTGGCATATTCATACAAGACTACAACACAATCATTGGCGCAATACAGATGCGCCAGAACAATTGTTCCTTCAGTGTCATCGAAGGACGCTATCATATCGGTTCGGGTAGAACACAACGTATTCTGAATCGTTTTAAGGCCTCTGGAATGAGACTGGATGCATAAATACAAGTATTAATGCACAAGAGTGAATAATTTTTAATGAGAACAGGGCTAAAAATGATAGCAGTTTGATAGCAGTCTCAAGAAAACTGACTGGTATTCTCATTAAAAAATATCCGGTTACAGGCAGTACCTCCCAAGATTATTCCCAAAATTTTGTCTGAAAATAACAAAAAACCCATCCTTCCGGATGAGTTTTTTGTTGCCTTTGTGGCAGGGGAAGAAGGCTTCGAACCCTCGGCCTACGGTTTTGGAGACCGCCGCTCTACCAGCTGAGCTATTCCCCTATATAATTGACAAAGCAGAAAAATGGTGGACCGTCAGGGACTCGAACCCCGGACCGACCGGTTATGAGCCGGTTGCTCTACCAACTGAGCTAACGGTCCAAATCACGCTTCCGCTTTAGAAGTATTGCCGTCACGATATCGTGACGGCAATACCGTTAAGTGGCGCCCCCTGTAGGATTCGAACCTACGACCCTGCGGTTAACAGCCGCATGCTCTACCTGTTGAGCTAAGGAGGCAAAAATCAAAGGGCTTGACGTGCGCCAAACCCTTTGTGTTGGCATTGACCTATCTTCCCAGTCCGTCTCCAGACAAGTATTGTCGGCACTGGTGAGCTTAACTTCTGTGTTC
>ENA-OUQF01001420-OUQF01001420.1-human-gut-metagenome-genome-assembly--contig:-NODE-1420-length-14331-cov-8.230106_pt1 | contig 14331 bp, 15 predicted proteins | sample MGYA00237947_ERZ548826 | MGnify/ENA primary metagenome ERZ548826 (study PRJEB26490, sample SAMN05194701) | human gut metagenome | biome: terrestrial biome; feature: human-associated habitat; material... | reverse complement strand
CGCCATCACCCAGATCAAGAAGCACGGCGCAAAGCGCATCAAGTTCATCGGTCTGCTGGGCGCACCGGAGGGCATCAAGGCTCTGCACGAGGCACACCCCGATGTGGACATCTATCTGGGCGCACAGGACGACCGCCTGAACGAGAATGGCTACATCGTGCCCGGTCTGGGCGATGCAGGCGACCGTATCTACGGCACCAAGTAAAAACAACATAAAGCTTTTCGCCGCCGCCTCCCGCCCGGAGACGGCGGCTTTTTGCGTCTGCCGTTTCCCTCCACGACCCCTTCCCGTGAAAAGAGGAACTCGGAGCGCCCGCAGGCGCTCCGAGTTCCTGAATAAAACGATAATTCCTTGATTTATGGCCAGAGCAAAGCGGAGGCCATTAAAATCGTCCGGCGTTATACTTCGCTGTTGCGCAGAAAACGCACCAGCAGGGGCAGCTCGTACAGCAGCATCAGCAGCCAGCCCACCGCGTAGCTGAAGGGCAAGGCTTCGATGTCCATCTTCAGCACCAGCACAAACAGGGCGGCGGCGGCCACACGACCGCCCATGTTCAGCATACTGCTGTTCAGGGTGACCTTCAAATCGCCCATGCCCCGGAAAAAGCCCTGAATGCCGTTGGTGGCGGCGGGCATCAGATAAAACAGCGAGATGGTGCGCAAAAACCGCACGCCAAGGTCCACCACAGCAGGGTCGGCGGCAAACAGCCGGATGATGGGCTCGGCAAACAGCAGGCAGACACCGGTAAGTAACAGCGCATAGACGAATTCGATGCGCATACCGCAGTGGTAGCCCTGCCGTACCCGGTCGGTCTTGCCCGCGCCCCGGTTCTGCGCCATCAGGGTGGTCATGGCGTGGCCAATGTTCTGCTGCGGGGTGTAGGCAAAGTCGTCGATGCGGGAGGCAGCAGTAAAAGCCGCCATGGCGTTGACGCCCATGGTGTTTACGATGGCCTGCACCGCAATTTTGCCCAGCTGCACCGTGGCCTGCTGCATGGCGCTGGCCCAACCGTAGCTCACGGTCTTGCGCAGCAGTTTGCCGTCATACACCAGCCACCGCCTGCCCAGCTGTAAGATTGGTACCTTATAGCGGATGTACACCACGCACAGCAGGCAGCAGGCGGCCTCGCTGAGCACGGTGGAAAGAGCGCAGCCCTCGCTGCCCCAGCCCAGTGCCTCCACAAAAAACAGGTCGCCGCCAATGTTCAGCACCGCACTGATCATCAAAAAATACAGCGCGCTCTTGCTGTCGCCCAGCGCACGCATGGTGGCGGCAAGAAAATTATAGAAGAAGGTGAAGATCAGCCCCGCAAACACGATACGCAGGTAGTTCACCGCAATGGGCAGAATAGCCGCAGGCACCTGCAGCAGCCGCAGCAGCGGGTCTGCCAGCAGCACGCACAGGGCAGAGAAGGTCAAAGAGAACACCGTGCCCGCAATGGCAGTGGTGGATACTTGACGCTCCACCAGCTCGGTATCCCCCGCGCCAAAGGCGGTGCTGACCAGAATGCCCGCGCCCAGACACATCCCGTTGATGAACAGGATGGCAAGGGTCATCAGGGGGTTCGAGGTGCCCACGGCAGCCAGTGCGTCCTCGCCCACAAACTTGCCCACGATGATACTGTCGGCGGCGTTGTAGGTAAGCTGGAACAGGTTGCCCAGCACCAGCGGAATGGTAAATTTGATCAGCAACGGCGTAATAGCACCGCTGGTCATGTCCTTGGTCATGAAAAACGTCCTCTTTCCTATTGATAGAAGCAGCCGCTTACACGATGCTGGCGCGTCCGCTGAAAATGGCCAGCGCCGCGCGGCTGTTGCAGTTAGCCAGCAGCTGGGCGGCGGCGTGCAGGGCAGCACCAGCGCTGACCGAAGCGGGGATCGCATCGGTGCGCAGCACCTGCTGGGCGGCACGCTGGGCGTCCCGGCTGGCCACGGCGGAAACGTTATCCACCACATAACTGTTATAGTTTTCCGGCACGATGCCGTAGCCGATATCCGGGATGCCGTGGGGGCCGGTAAGCCCGCCGCCCAGCACCTGATTTTCATACGGCTCCACCGCCATAATGCGCACATCGTTCGTCCATGCCTTGATGGTCTCGCCCACGCCGGTCACCGTGCCGGCGCTGCCCACCCCGATGGTAATGGCGTCCACAAGGCTCTGGTTCTGCCGTGCAATGCTTTGCACGATGGCAGGGCCGGTGACCCGGCGGTGGTACTCCGGGTTGTCGTCGTTGGCAAGCCAGTTCATATAGTACCAGCCGTTCGCGGCGGCGGTCTGCGCCGCCAATGCCCGTGCCCCGGCCAGACCGCTGCGGGCAGGGCTGTGCCGGATCTGTGCACCCAGCCGCAGCAGGTACTCCTGCCGCAGGGCAGGGGCATCCTCCGGCATCACCAGCACGATGGGGTGCCCGGCGGTCAGGCTGGCCAGCGTCAGGGCGGTGGCAAAGGGGCCGGAGGCCGCTTCAATGATGGGCTGCCCCGGGGCAAGCTGCTTTTTTTCAATGGCAAGGGCCAGCATCCCCTCAGCAAGGCCGTCCCGGGCGGTGCCGGTGGGGCCGTTAAAATCCAGATACGCGTACAGATGTCCCTTCAACCCGCAGGCGGCGGCATAGCCCCGCAGCTCCACAATGGGGCAGGCGGTGGTAAGGGTCTGGTAAAAATTAGAGTAGATCGGCACAGAAGAACTCCTTTCAAGAGGATGAGTCCGGTCAGACCGTGTTCGGGAAACTTTGGCAAAAGCGCAGTACCTACCCTTTTGCAGCAAAAAAGCTCGCCCTTCGGGAGAGCTGCCGAACGCAGTGAGGCTGAGAGGGTTTATTGGGATACAACACTATTATCCTAACGCAAAGCCCCCGGCTGCGTCAAGATACCTTTTGGCAAAAACAGCGAATTTTGGGCAGATATTTCAGAAAAAACTCCAAAATCCCCTTGACAAGGGGCAGGGGTTCTGGTATACTCCATCCGTAAAGCAAAAAAACTTTACAACACAGCAAGCACAGACAGCAGAGCACCGGGGGTCAACAGCAATGGCAAAAGATCTGGAAATGGGGTATCTGCTGGATTTTTATGGCGAGGTGCTTACCCAGAAGCAGCGCGAGATGCTGCGCCAGTATTACAACGATGATCTTTCGCTGAGCGAGATCGGCGAAAACTTCGGCATCACCCGGCAGGGCGCACGGGACGCCATCAAGCACGGCGAGACCACCCTGAAGGAACTGGAAGAAAAGGTAGGCTTTGCAGCCCGCTACCGGCGGGTACAGCAGAAGCTGGAACAGCTGGAACAGCTGGTCATTGACACCCGTTTCGAGTGCACCGGCCCCCGCGCTAATATCACCACCACGGAATATGTGGAAACGCTGACAAAAATGCTGGAGATCATCCGCTCGATGGATGAAGCAAACGAAAGCTGATCGAATTTTGAAAGGAGCACCGCACAATGGCATTTGAATCCCTGACCGACCGCCTTGCCGGTGTATTCAAAAAGCTGCGCGGTCACGGTAAGCTGACCGAGGCAGATATCAAAGCCGCCATGCGCGAGGTGCGGATGGCTTTGCTGGAAGCCGATGTCAACTACAAGGTTGCCAAGGACTTCTGCGCAAAGGTATCCGAGCGCGCCATGGGTCAGGAGGTCATGGAAAGCCTGACCCCCGCCCAGCAGGTGGTCAAGATCGTCAACGAGGAACTGGTAGCCCTCATGGGCGGCAGCGAAGCCGCCCGCCTGAACATCAAGAACAAGGGTCAGACGGTCATTATGCTCTGCGGCTTGCAGGGCAACGGTAAAACCACCCACGCGGCAAAACTTGCCAAGTTCTATATCAAGCAGGGCCGCCGCCCCATGCTGGTGGCCTGCGATATCTACCGCCCTGCGGCTATTGACCAGCTGCAGGTGGTGGGCAAACAGGCCGGTGCACCGGTGTTCACCCTGCCCGGCGCAAAGCCGCCGGAGATCGCCCGCAAGGCGTTGGCGCACGCCAAGGACTACGGCAACGACATCGTCATTCTGGATACGGCAGGCCGCTTGCAGATCGACGACGTGCTGATGCAGGAGCTGGTGGACATCAAGGCCGCCGTTCCCGTGGACGAGACCCTGCTGGTGGTGGACGCCATGGCCGGTCAGGATGCCGTCAATGTGGCAAAGACCTTCAACGAGACGGTGGGCGTGGATGGCATCATCCTCACCAAGACCGACGGCGATACCCGCGGCGGTGCAGCGCTTTCCGTGCTGGCCGTTACCGGCAAGCCCATCAAGTTTCAGGGCACCGGCGAAAAGCTGGATGATCTGGATGTGTTCCACCCGGACCGTATGGCAAGCCGCATCCTTGGCATGGGCGATGTGCTCAGCCTGATCGAGCGCGCACAGGATGCCGCTGACGAAAAGGCCGCCGAGGAGACCGCCAAGCGGTTGATGGAAAATAAGTTCGATATGAACGATATGCTGGAGCAGTTCGCCCAGATCCGCAAGATGGGCGGCGCAGGCGCAATGCTCAGTATGCTGCCCGGCGCTTCCGGTATCGATGCCAGCCAGATCGACGAAAAAGCCTTTGACCGCATCGAGGCCATGATCTATTCCATGACCAAAGAGGAGCGGGAAAAGCCCTCCATCATCAACCCCAAGCGCAAGCGCCGCATTGCCGCAGGCAGTGGTACCCGCGTGGAGGACGTGAACAAGCTGCTCAAGCAGTACGAGATGATGCAGAAGATGATGAAGCAGTTCAAGAAGAGCCCCAAGGGCTTTGCCCGCCGTTTGGGCGGCATGATGGGCAACCCCAACGCCTTTCGCGGACTGAAATAACAACGGTATACAACCCCGGCGGGGTTTGTAACATATATCAAAAACAACAATTTTTGGAGGATATCTATTATGGCAGTTAAGATTCGTCTGCGCCGCGTTGGCGCCAAGAAGGCTCCCTTCTATCGTGTTGTCGTTGCTGACAGCCGCTTCCCTCGCGATGGCCGCTTCATCGAGGAGATCGGCACTTACGATCCCAACAAGGAGCCCTCTGAGGTGAAGATCGATGCCGAGAAGGCAAAGCAGTGGATCGCTAACGGCGCTCAGCCCACTGATACCGTTCGTGTCCTGCTGAAGAAGTCCAACGTTCTGTAAGTAGGGAGGGCTGACTCATGCAGGAGCTGTTGCTGGCAGTTGCCCGCGGTCTCGTGGAGGACAAGGACGCCGTCAAGGTTACGGTGGACGAGCCCCGCGAGGACGGCACCATCGTCTACCACCTGAGCGTGGCAGAGGGAGATATGGGCCGTGTCATCGGCAAGCAGGGCCGGATCGCAAAAGCCATTCGTGTGGTGATGCGCGCGGCTGCTGTGCGGGTCGATGAAAAGGTCCTTGTTGAGATCGACTGAGCACCCTACTGGCCCTTTGCCCTTGCGGCAAGGGGCCTTTTTGTTTAGACTTAAGAGGAAGCACCCTCATCCGGCGCGGACGCGCCACCTTCCCCCGACTGGGGGAAGGCTTTCCCGGCTGGTGCACTCTCATAAGGCTTCCCCCGGCCGGGGGAAGCTGTCGAACGCAGTGAGACTGATGAGGGCGTATTGGCACAAGTTTGATAACACAGGAGCGAATTTATGCAGCAATATCTGGAAGCCGGAAAAGTTGTTACCACCCACGGTGTGCGCGGGGAAATGAAGCTGGAGCTTTGGTGCGACGGGGTGGATTTTTTGAAAAAAGCGGGCCGCCTGTACCCTTCGGCGCAGGGCGGCAAGGCGTATAAGATCCTTTCCATCCGTCCGCAGGGGCAGATGGCGCTGCTCCAGCTGGAGGGGGTCAGCGATATGGATGCCGCCCGGGCGCTGCGCGGGCAGGTGTTCTACTTTGATCGCAATGATGCCACCCTGCCCGCAGGCCGGTGGTATGTGGCGGACCTCATCGGGTGCGAAGTGCGGGATGCCAACACTGGCAAGGTGTACGGCGTGGTGACCAGCGTGGACCACCCGGGTGCGCAGGATATCTACACCGTCAAAGCACCCGGCGGCAAGGAGTATATGTTCCCCGGGGTGGATGCCTTTTTGAAAGAGCGTAACCCGCCGGAGGGGTATATCCTTGTTACCCCCATCCCCGGTCTGCTGGATGACGATTTTGACAGCGAGCGGGAGGAGGAGTAAGCCATGGGAATGCGTGTGGATATCGTGACCCTGTTCCCGGAGATGTGCCAGCAGGTGCTGGATGCCAGCATCATCGGCCGGGCAGCAAAGCGGGGCTATATTGAGACCCACTGCCACCAGATCCGGGACTATACCCTGAACAAGCAGAAGCAGACCGACGATTACCCCTACGGCGGCGGCTGCGGCATGGTGCTGTACGCCCAGCCCATCGCGGACTGCCTGCGCGCAGTGCAGCGCGAGGTGGCCGAGCAGGGGCGTCCCGCCCCGCACATCGTGTTTCTGACGGCGGGCGGTCAGCGCTACACCGAGGAGCACGCAAAGCGCTTGGCTGAATATGACAACCTGACGCTGGTCTGCGGCCACTACGAGGGCATTGACGAGCGCGTCATCGAAGCTTTTGCGGACGAGGAAATCTCCATCGGTGATTATATCCTGACCGGCGGCGAGCTTGCCAGCCTTGTGGTGGCAGACAGCGTGCTGCGCCTGAAGCCCGGCGTACTGGCCGAGCAGAAGGGCTACGAGGAGGAAAGCTACTGGGACGGCCTGCTGGAATACCCCCAGTACACCCGCCCCGAGGTGTGGGAGGGCCGCGCCGTGCCCGAGGTGCTGCTGGGCGGCGACCACGCAAAAATTGACGCGTGGCGCGGCGAGCAGAGCCGCACCCGCACCCGTCTGCGCCGCCCGGAGCTGTACGAGCAGTGGTGCACGAGCCACCCCATTGCCGAAGTGCCCAAGTGGAAGCGGGGCGAGAATGTCCGGCTGGTAAAGACCGCCGAGCAGTTTGCCGCCGCCGCAAAGCTGTTTGCCGAGGGACGGCAGGCTGTCTGCGCCGACAACTGGACGCCGGAATACTGCCGCACTCTGACCGAGCCGCAGTTTTTGCTGCAATTGCAGCAGGAAAAGGCGGCGGGCTGGGTATGCTACCTGCACACCACCAAAGATGTGCCGGACGGCATGGTGTGTGTCAGCCACAAGGCGGGGCATATCGAGCACCTGTTTGTCACGGAAAAAGCCCGGGGCAACGGCATTGGCGCAAAGCTGCTGGATTTTGCCCGCAAAAAGCTGCCGGAGCACGCACACCCGGTGCTGAGTGTGCTGAACACCAACACCCGCGCCATTGCGCTGTATACCCGCATGGGCTGGCAGCTGGACGGCAGCACCAGTCTGGAATTTGACCCGAAGCAATACCCCACCGTGACGCGTAAATGCGCACTGGTGCAGATGCGCTACGCAGGCCCTGTGCAGGAGTAGGCTAGCACCGGAAATGTCGGTGAAAATACACAAAATTCAGAGGAAAACTCCCCGGCAGTCTAAAAGTTGTTGAAAACTTTTGTATTACCCCTCTAACCTTCGGGGTATAATTTTATTGTCTTTGTACAAAACCTGAAAAATGCTCCCTGTTTCATTGGGAAAAGCGCCAAAAATGCAAAAGGGGGCTGTACAACCGTTTCGACTTGCGCTAAAATGAGTGTAACACAACAGGCACACTATGCTTTTGTACACCAAAACGATATTAGATAGGAGCGCTTTACTATGTACGTAAAAGAAGTTACCGTTGAAAATCAGGTTGGTCTGCACGCTCGTCCGGCTACCTTCTTTATCCAGAAGGCAAACGAGTTCAAGTCTTCCATCTGGGTCGAAAAGGAAGAACGCCGCGTGAACGCAAAGAGCCTGCTGGGCGTTCTGTCTCTGGGTATCGTTGGCGGCACCACCATCCGCATCATCGCTGACGGCGCTGATGAGCAGGCTGCCGTGGACGGCCTGATCAAGCTGGTGGAGTCCGGCTTTGCAGAGTAAGTCTGTATCACAAGCAACAGAAAGCGGCGGGGGCTCCCTGCCGCTTTTTTGATAAGCTTTTTACCGGGAGCAAAGGGCTTTCCATTGCCGGAAGCCCCGTCCCACAGACACGGAGGAAGGTGCTGCATGACCAAGGCCGAGCTTTACCAAAAAGCCTGTATGCTGCCGCTGTTGCCCGGGGTGTATATCATCCGGGACAAAAGCGACACCATCATTTATATCGGCAAGGCCAAGCGCCTGCGCATCCGGGTAAGCCAGTATTTCCGCGAGGGCGTGCCCCACGATAACAAGGTCAGCCAGATGATCGCCCACGCCTACGCCTTTGACGTCATCGTCTGTCAGAGCGAGTTCGAGGCGCTGGTGCTGGAAGCCAGCCAGATCAAGGCGCACACGCCCAAGTACAACATCCTGCTCAAGGATGACAAGGGTTACAGCTATATCCGCGTCACCCGGGAGGACTGGCCGCGCCTTTCCTTCACCCTGCAAAAGGAGGAGGACGGGGCGGAGTATATCGGCCCTTACACCTCCAGCTTTGCGGCGCGGCAGATGGCGGAAACGGCCATGGATGCCTTTCTGCTGCCGCGCTGCTCCAAGCGCTTCCCGCAGGAGATCGGCAAAGGGCGCCCCTGCCTGAACGCCCATATTGGCAAGTGCATGGCAGTGTGCAGCGGCAAGATCAGCTGCGAGACCTACAATCAGGCGGTCAAAAACGCGGTGCACCTCATCCGCTACGGCAAAAAGGACATCCTGAAAACCCTCAACGAGCGGATGCAGGAAGCCTCCGACCGGCTGGAATTTGAGACCGCCGCCCTTCTGCGGGATCAGATCAACGCCATCACCAAGCTGACGGCAGGGCAGAAGGTGGTGGTAGACCCGGACGTGGAAATGGACGTGGTGGCGCTGGCCGGTACGCCGGACAGCGTGTGCGCGGCGGTGCTGCGCTTCCGGGAGGGACGGCTGACTGACAAGCGGGAGTTTCTGTTCCACGATACCTCGGATATCGACGCGGTGCGGGAGGAATTTCTGCCCCGGTACTATCTGGACGATGAACAAATTCCCAAGATCATCGCGGTGGACGCACTGCCGCCGGATGTGAATGCCTTGCAGCAGGCGCTGAACCAGAAACGGGGCAGCGAGGTACAGCTGTATGTGCCCCAGCGGGGCGATAAAGCGCATCTGGTGGAGATGGCGCACACCAACGCGGTGGAGCGTCTGGCACGGGAGAGCGGCCGCTACGCCCGGGAGGAAAAGCTGCTGGACGAGCTGGCGCAGGTGCTGGGGCTTTCAAAGCCGCCCCGCGCCATCGAGAGCTACGATATCTCCAACTGGGGCGATGGCAGCAGCGTCTGCGGCATGGTCACCTTCAAGGATGGCAAGCCCTTCAAGGCGGGCTACCGCAAGTTCAAGATGAAAACTGTTGCAGGTACGGACGACTACGCCTCGCTGGCAGAGACCGTCTCCCGCCGGGCGGCAGAGTACGAAAAATACGCTGCACAGGCTGAAAACGGCCAGCCAAGCGGCAACTGGTTCGGACAGAAGCCGGATCTTTTGCTGATGGATGGAGGCAGGGGACAGGTGAACGCCGCAAAGGAGGCGCTTGCCGGTACGGCACTGGCAGATGTGCCGCTGTACGGCATGGTAAAGGATGACCACCACCGCACCCGCGCCATCGTGGACAGCGACGGGCGGGAAATTGCCATCAACATGAACCGGGGCACCTTTACCTTCATCACTGCCATTCAGGACGAGACCCACCGCTTTGCCAACGCCTACCGCAAGCAGCAGATGAAGCAGAAAAGCTACTCCTCCACCCTGACCGAGGTGCCGGGCGTAGGCCCCAAAACCGCCAAAGCCCTGCTGACGCAGTTCAAGAGCGTGGGCGCGGTGAAGGACGCCACCCCCGACCAGCTGGAAAACACCCCCGGCGTGGGCAAACAGCTGGCGCAGACCATCTACGAGTATTTTCATCAGGAATAAACACAAAACCGCCCCTCTTCGCCGGCGCAAGCCATGGAAGAGGGGCGGTTTCTGTTATGCGGGGCGTTATCTTTCAGTGTTCAGATCGATCAGCCCTCTGGCGTAAAGATTCAGGATCCCGTTGGGACCGGTAGAGGTATAGCGTTTATCGTATGTCTTGCTGCCGATGCGTACAACGTTATCCGTGCGGGCATCGGTCGTGTAATCGGCGGGGTCGCCATCCAGATGCAGCTGGATGCAGCGGGTCGCGGTGATATTGGCGTATTCTGCAACGGAAAGGTGATCGATCACGCATCCCCCAGCAGGAAGCTCGACCAGCAGATCGCGGGTCACGGTCAGGTCTTCGGCACGCAGACCGCCATTGGTCAGCGCAACATTCAGCGTTTTCAGCTGCATGGGCGCAAGGCGGACATCGCCGGTCTCCAAGCTGATAATCAGCCGGGTGAGGGCGTCTGCCGGAATGGTGACGGTGAGCATGGCCTCCGGGGCATTCTCAGCTACCTGCCAGTTTTCCGGCATTTCAAAGGTCAGGGTAGTGCGGCCGTCCCCGCCGGTGGTGCGCAGAACGGGTGAATGGGGGAAGTTGTCGAACTGGAAGGTGGCGTATTTGTCCGAGGTAAGGGACGGGTCGGTGACAAAGGTCACAGAGCCGTAGTTCAGGCTGAGCTTCAGTTCCTGATTTAGCTTTTCCAGCGGAATCTGCAGGGTACTTTCCCCAAGGTCATCAGCAGGAATGGTGAGGGGCACGGTATCGGCCGGGACAGAACTGCTGTCCGCTGCCGAGGACACAGGCTCGACCGGCTGCACCGGGGTGGCTTTGGAATGCTGGAAGAAAAAGCAGGCAAGGATCAGCACCGCCAGCCCGCCGCCCAGCACCATACGCCAGCGGGAATGCGGCTTGCGGGCAGGAGATGCCGGGGCGGCAGAGCTGCCTTGCGGGCTTTGCTCGTCCAGAATCTTGCGGGCGACCTCCTCCGGGCTGCCCAGCTCCGCAATGGCGCGGGCTTCGTTTTCCGGCCCGGCGGCATCCAGATAATCCTCGTAATAACTCAAAGCGTCCTTGCGCTCGGCCTCCGGCAGGGGAGCCAGAAGCTGCTCCAGCGCAGCAAGAAATGCAGTACGGGTCATAGATCATTCCACCTCTCTGAAAAATGTGTCAATGGAAGAACGGTAGCGGCTCCACTCCTGCGCGTAGGCGGCAAGCTGCGCCCGCCCGGCGGAGGTGATCTGATAATAGCGGCGGTTGCGGCCATTGAAGGGCGCATCGTAGACCGTGAGCAGCTGGTCTTTCTGCAGCCGGCGCAGCACCGGATACAGGGTGGATTCGCTTAGCTCCAGCGTGTGGGTGACCTGTTGGGTGATCTTGTAGCCGTAGGTACCTTCCGGCTCCTGCGCCACCACGGACAGCACAATGGCGTCCAGCAGCGCGGCACTGATGGGAAAACTCATGCAGGAACAGCCTCCTTTCAATATGGTTTGTTTCTATAATATTATATATCATATAATATTGTACAAGTCAATAGAAAGACATAAAAAACACCGCTGCGGGTTTTCCACAGCGGTGCAAGGTTACATATAAAATTAGTTTTCAGAAGAGATATCCTGTCCGAAATACTTCTCGCTCAGGGTCTTTAAGGTGCCGTCGGCGCGCAGCTCTTCAATGGCGGTGTTTAGCGCGTCCAGATAGGCGGTGTCCTCGCTCTTGAGCACCGGGATGGCCACATGAGAGGCTTCGGCAGTCTGTGCCACCAGCTTGAAGTCTGCGTCCGGGTGGACGTTCAGGTAGTCGTAGAAGGAAACGTCCGCGTTCAGGGTGGCATCAATGCGGCCGGCGGTCAGCAGCTGGATGGTCTCCTCCAGCGTGTCGATGCCCTGCACGGTAGCACCGTAGCTCTCGGCCAGCTCCATGTAAGTAGAAGCCAGACTGTTGGCGGTGGTCTTGCCCTTCAGGTCCTCAAAGCTGTGGATATCCTCGTTATCCTTGCGCACCGCCAGCGCAGTGTGGATGTAGCCGTAGGGGGTGGTAAAAGCGTAGGTCTTGGCGCGCTCCTCGGTCACTTCCACGCCGTTGCACACCATGTCGTAGCGGCCTGCGTCCAGACCGGCAAACAGGCTGTCCCAGTCGCTCTCCACATACTCCGGCTCCACGCCCAGCTTTTCGGCAATGGCGCGGGAGACCTCCACATCGTAGCCCACCAGCGTGTCGGAGGCATCGTGGTAACTCCACGGCTGCCATGCGCCCTCCAGTGCCACCACCAGCTTGCCGCTCTTCTGGATGCTGTCCAGCTTATTCAGTGTTGCGGAACTGGCAGCGCTGGCAGTACTGGCGGCGGTGTCCTTGGAGGAGCAACCGGTCAGGCTCAGCACCCCGGCTGCGGCCATAACGCCCATCAGAGAAATAAAGGTTCTGCGTTTCATAAGTAAAAATTCCTTTCTGTCGTGAAAAATGCAAAAAGAGAAGTGGTTTTATTCCGTGTGGGCGATCCTGCGCAGGAAGGCCCGGGTGCGCTCCTCCTTGGGGGATGCAAAGAACTGCTGAGAGGGAGCCTGCTCCACCACCACGCCGTTTTCCATGAACACGGTCTTGGAGGAAACATTGCGGGCAAAGCCCATCTCGTGGGTGACCACCAGCATGGTCATGCCCTCCTCGGCCAGCTGCCGCATCACGCTGAGCACCTCGCCGGTCAGCTCCGGGTCAAGGGCGCTGGTGGGCTCGTCAAAGTAAATAATTTCCGGGTCGGCGGCAAGGGCGCGGGCAATCGCCACCCGCTGCTGCTGTCCGCCGGAAAGCTGACAGGGGTAGTAGTCGGCACGGTCTGCAAGGCCTACCTTGGCCAGCATCTTCATGCCGATCTCATCCGCCTGCTCCTTGGGCAGCTTACGCGCTACGATGAGTCCCTCGGTCACGTTCTGCAGGGCGGTCTTGTTGCGGAACAGGTTGTAGTTCTGGAACACAAAGGCGGTCTTTTTGCGCAGCCGGGCAATGTCGGCGCGGCTGGCATGGGCAAGGTCAAAGCTTTCGCCGTCAAACACCAGCTGCCCGGCATCGGCAGTCTCCAAAAAGTTCAGGCAGCGCAGCAGGGTGGTCTTGCCGGAGCCGGACGGCCCCAGAATGGCCACCACATCGCCTTTTTCCACGGTCAGGTCTACCCCGCGCAGCACGGGCAGCTCGCTGGCGACCTTCCGTGCACCGGGACGGTGGAAAAGGCCGGGCTTTGCGTAGGTGCGGAAGGTTTTTTGCACATTGCGGATCTCTAACATAGCCATAGGTGCTCACCCTCCCTTTTTACTGGAAGCCACGGGCGTTGAGCTGACGTTCCAGCAGCGCCTGCAGCTTGGTGATGACGGTACAGAACAGCAGATACACCACAGCCACCTCACAGTAGATGGGCAGGAAGATGTAGGTGCGGGCGGCTACCCGCTGCCCGGCCATGAACAGCTCTGCCACCGTGATGTTGGACGCCAGCGAGGTGTCCTTGATCATACCGATAAGGGAGTTGGACAGTGCAGGCACGGCGGTGCGCAGCGCCTGCGGCAGTACGATGCGGCGCATGATCTGCCACCAGCTCATGCCCACGCAGTACCCGGCTTCCAGCTGCCCCTGCGGCACGCTTTCCAGCGCACCGCGCATGGTCTCGGCGCAGTAGGCACCCTCGTTGAAGGCAAAGGCGATGACCGCCGCCGGAAAGGCGTTCAGCATGATGCCCACGCTGGGCAGGCCGTAAAAGATGATGAACAGCTGCACCAGCAGCGGCGTGCCCCGGATGACCCAGATATAGAACCGGGCGATCTGCCGCAGCACCGGCACATTGGCGTACTGCACCAGCGCCACCGCCACTGCAATGAGCATGGCAAAAAAGAAGGAGAGAAGGGTCAGCGGAATGGTCATGGTCAGGCCTGCCGTCAGGATGCGGGGCAGCGCCTCCATCAGCACGCTGACCGTGCGGTTGGATAAAAGTGCTTCAAACATCGTTTTTTCCTCAAAATAAAATGCGCAGACCGGCAAGGCTTTTGCCGGCTAAAGCAGTATATACCTTAAAGTAGGGTCTAAGTCAAGAGACTGAATCACCAATCCCTACAAAACCTACCAGAATACTATAATAGCATGAAATGCCCCGCAGCGCAAACGGTTTGCACAAAACGTGTGATGTGACCGAAAAATTGCATAAACTTGTTAAATATTTGTGCAATGCGGCAGATGCTTGACGCTGTGGGCGCTTTCGTGTACAATGGTCATAGTAGTGCGCGGCTGCGGGGCAACGGCCCGGCGCAGCGCAAATCCACCGGCAGGGGCTTGCCCCTTGCCCGGTGCAGACACGGAGGATACGAACGTGAAAAAGTTTAGTATTGGTGTTCTGGGTGCAGGCACCTGGGGCATGGCTCTGGCACGGATGCTGACCGTCAGCGGCAACGATGTGCAGGTGTGGTCGGCCATTGAGGCCG
>ENA-OUQF01001405-OUQF01001405.1-human-gut-metagenome-genome-assembly--contig:-NODE-1405-length-14524-cov-9.163038_pt1 | contig 14524 bp, 14 predicted proteins | sample MGYA00237947_ERZ548826 | MGnify/ENA primary metagenome ERZ548826 (study PRJEB26490, sample SAMN05194701) | human gut metagenome | biome: terrestrial biome; feature: human-associated habitat; material... | reverse complement strand
ATCCGGCTTGTGCCGAGCGCTCGACGCCCTCACATTGCGTTTCCCATAGTAGCGACGTGAGGTGACGTTGTGATGGATTTTTGGCGTGTTTTGGTAGTTTGTGTTCTGTTAGCGCTAACAATTAACATTCTCGTGCGATTGTTCTGTTCGATTGGTGGTATGACGAGCATTTCGGGAGATCGATATCGAAAAAAACGAGAAACGCGTACTCTGGAAGCGAACGTATTAGCACTCGCGCGGCACGAGTGCTAATACAATGGGAGAAGCATTTACGGAAGATGGTTTCGCCTAATATCGCAGATATACCGAAAACCGGATTCCGCTGAGTTGTATCGCATATGTGAAAGAGGAGGCACGCATGACGCAGTCAAGACGTATGTTGGTACTGCGTGCCATCGTCGAGGACTATATTCGCTCGCAGGAGCCAGTCGGTTCGACCACCTTGACCAAAGATCATGATCTGGGCGTCAGCTCGGCCACCGTCCGTAATGATATGGCCGCCTTGGAAGATGAGGGATACCTTATTCAACCCCATACGTCAGCAGGGCGCATACCAACGGAAAAAGGGTACCGATACTTCGTGGACCGTTTGGCCACAGTGGTACCGATGTCCGAAGCGCAACGCCGTGGCATCAACAGCTTCTTGTCGGGATCCGTCAACCTGCAGGACACCTTGCAGCGCGCAGCCCGTCTTCTGGCGCAGATCACCGGTCAGGTCGCAGTCGTAGCGGCGCCGTCGTTGGCGAAATCAACGTTACGGCATATCGAAATCGTTCCCGTATCAATCAACACCTTATTGGCCGTCGTCATCACCGACACCGGCCGAGTGGCGCAGCATATACTCAACGTTTCCGAGTTGCCGGATGCCACGGTGCTGTCGCATCTGGTCAACGAAATCAATGCGCAGTGCGCCAGCGTTTCCTTGACTCGAACCGCAGACTATGTCAGGCAGATGTCGTCCCGCAAGGAATACCACTCCATCAGCAAATTGGTGGAAACGCTTGCCCAGGCTTTCGATGGCATGGCCGACGACGAGCGCGCGAGCGAACTCTATATGGCAGGAACCTCACGGCTCGCGCACCAGCGTACCGTGGCCGATCTTGCACCATTGTTCGATGCGTTGGAAGAGCAAGTCGTGCTCATGAAACTCATGAGCTCGTTGAGTGAAGCCACGCAATCCAATGGAGTCGGGGTGGCCATCGGATCCGAAACGCACACGCCCGGCCTGCTGCACGCATCCGTGGTGACCAGCGGATACGGTCGAACCTCGGCAACCGTTGACGACGCCGCAGAAGGCGAAACTGCAGAAGAACAAGGGAGAGAAGCCAGCGATCGCACCACTACAGCGCAAGATTCCAGCGAGCCCATTGCTTTCGTCGGATCCATCGGGCCGACGCATATGGACTACGCGGCGACCATGGCCGCAGTGCGTGCCGTCGCCAGATATCTGACCGCATTCGTGGCACACGACGAAAACCAAACCAACAGCTGACCCCGCCTTATGGCACAATGACACGCAGAAAACAATAGGGAGAAAGAACAACAGTGACGGACTATTACGAAGTGCTGGGCGTAGACCGCTCCGCAAGCGACGAGGAGATCAAAAAGGCCTATCGAAAGATGAGCCGCAAATATCATCCCGATATCGCAGGTCCGGAATTCGAAGATAAATTCAAGGAAGTCAACAACGCTTACGAGGTACTGTCCGACCCGCAGAAGCGTCAGATGTTCGACGCCGGCGTGGACCCGAACGATCCAAATGCCGGAGGTATGGGCGGCAGCGGATTCGGTGGCGGATTCGGCGATATGGGAGACATCTTCAGCATGTTCACTGGAGGTGCCTTCGGAGGTGGTAACGGTGGACCGACCCCGCGTACGCAGCCAGGACGTGACTCACTTGCCACGGTAACCATCGACTTGAAGACGGCGGTGTTCGGCGACACCGCGCATGTTGAGATCAAGACGTTCGGCCTATGTCAGGAATGCGCCGGAACAGGATGCCAGAAAGGCACTCAGCCTGCGCAATGCCCCGACTGCCATGGACAAGGCTATGCCCAGCGCGTGGTACGCACCATGCTCGGCCAAATGATGACCACTGCGCCATGTGAACGCTGCGAAGGACACGGTACCGTTATCGAAAATCCGTGTCCGTCCTGCCTTGGTCATGGTCGCGTGCGCGTCACCCGTAATGTCGGCGTGTCCGTGCCGGCCGGCGTAACGAACAATACCCGTCTACGTCTCGCCAATCAGGGTGAAGTGGGTGAAAACGGCGGTGTTGCCGGCGACCTGTATGTCGATATCCGTATCGCTCAGGACGATACCTTCACTCGTGACGGTGATGATTTGCACTGCTGGATCCAGGTGCCGATGAGCTGGGCCGTGCTGGGGCATGATCTCGAAATCGACACGTTCGACGGCAAGCAGTCGGTGAGCGTGCCTGCAGGAAGCCAGCCTGACGACACTGTGACCTTGAAGAATCTGGGTGTCACACATCTTAACAACAAGAACGAGCGTGGCGATCTGGTGGCGCATATCGCAGTGAAGATTCCAACAAAGCTCACTGACGACGAGCGCGCCTTGATGGAACGGTTCGCAGAAAAACATGACACAGATGCCCAACATGTTGCGGTAAGCGCACGCCCGACCTCCGGAACGAAGAAGGGCTTCTTCTCCAAGTTAAAGGATGCGTTGCGCTGAATTTCCCTGCTCTAATGCCGTACTTCCGATGAGAAAACAGCGCTAGATCGCATTCAAATAGCCGGTTGCCTCAATTTTTGAGGCAACCGGCTATTTTTTCAATGTTTCTGCTGTAGCAAGCGGATTGTCTCACGCCTACAACAGTCAATCATTAGACATATTTACGTGTTTATTTGAGCAATGACCGGCACATGGCGCGATACTGGTTCACATATCCGCCACCGAAGAACACGCAATGTCCGGCGATGGGGTAGAGCTGCCACAATGTGGTGCGCTTCTGCCATCCCGCCTTCAACGGGTGCACGGACTGATATCCGTCGAGAATGTCCCGCAGATACGACATGCCGAACAGGTCAAGCATGGCGAGATCCTCTTCACGATGCCCGCCATGCGCTGCCGGATCGATAAGCACCGCTTCCACGGATCCGGAATCGGCTGACCACATGACATTGCCGCTCCACAAATCGCCATGTACACGCGCAGGCTTATCGTTAGCCGCTTTACCCAGTATTTCAGGCAGCGCTTCAATGACGTCTTCAGTCAATTCCATGTCGTAGTCGGTCAGTTCGCAACGTTTCATACCAAGCCGTACCATCGGTCGGAGCCTGCCTTCGGCCAAATATGTGGCCACGTCATCCCATTCGCCGGTATCCATAGGAACCGGATCCTGCAGGGGGCCGAAATAGCAGGTTCCCGTATAGCCAGCCGGAGCGGATCCGAAATAATCAGCGCCAGCATCGTGCATGTGGGCGAGGGACGCACCAAAATCATGCGCGGCCTGCAGTGTCGGCCCGCAGGCGTTCACACGTTCGATATCGAGATAATCCTTGCCCCAATCGTATACGTCCACAACACGCGGACCTCCCTTGGAGCTCGCTTCACCAAGCCATTGCAGGCCACGGCCTTCACATTCGAAGAAACCTTCCGGGCTGAATGCTCTGCTTTTACGGTATTTGCTCATCATGCCAGGCCTTTCTTTTGCATCATGCGCCACGTTTGCGAGACTATGTAGAGTCGCTGGCGAGATTCCGATAGGTTTGGGCACCATTGTGTGCATGATTTGAGACAACTCAAGAATCTATAACGAAAAATTAGACCCCTCTCGCTAGTCTTGGATGCGGAAAAGCAGACGAAACCATTGATACATATAAAAGAGGGTTCATGAATTTTTTCCAAGCGATTTTCCTTGGGCTGGTGCAGGCATTGACCGAGTACCTGCCGGTTTCTTCCAGTGCCCATATCCGCATCATCGGCGATTTGATGCTGGGCTCTGACCCGGGTGCCGCGTTTACCGCCATTATTCAGATTGGCACCGAGCTTGCCGTCATTTTGTATTTCCGTCACGACATCATCCGTATTCTCGGTGCTTGGTTTGGCTCCCTGTTCGGCAAGGAGGGCAAGGACTTCAAAAGCCGTATGGGCGCACACAATCCGGATACCCAGATGGGCTGGTTCATTATTCTCGGCACCATGCCGATTCTGATTGCGGGCCTGCTGTTCAAGCATGCCATCGAAGGATCGCTGCGCAATCTGTGGATCACCGTCACCGTGCTTGTGCTATTCGGCGTGTTGCTGTGGGTGGTCGATGCTCGTTCCAAGCAGGTCAAGACCATGAAGGAAATGACCTGGAAAGACGCGTTGATCTTCGGCATCGGCCAGATGCTCGCCCTGATTCCAGGCGTTTCTCGTTCCGGCGGCACCATCACCTTCGGCCGCGCTATGGGGTACACCCGTGAGGCAGCCGTCCGCGTGAGCTTCCTTATGGCCATCCCCGCCGTGTTCGGTGCAGGCATTCTGGAAGCCGTATCGGCCGTTAAGGATGTTGCGGCAGGGGATGCCGGCATGTTCCCGGGCTGGGGTCCGACCATCGCCGCAGCCATCGTGGCGTTCGTAGTCGGCTACGTGGTGATCATCGGCTTCCTGAAGTTCGTATCCACATTCTCATACAAGGCGTTTGCCATCTACCGCATCGGCTTGGCTGTCGTCGTGGCACTGCTACTGATCACAGGCGTGCTCTCTCCGCTGGAGGCCGTGGCTGCAGCGTGAACCTAGTTCGATAAGCGAACAACAAACAACAAGTTGGGCCGACCATCCTGTGATGATCGGCCCAACTTGTATATAGGCAACCTATCGTCAGCTGCAACGTCAATTGCCACGCAAGAACGATTCGGCCTCGCGAATCAATTCCTCACATGCCGGCATGCCATTCGACGCGATACGTTGTGCCTGAGCGTTCAAATCGTAATCCCGCTCCAAACAGGCAAGATAATCGCCAGCGTGCGTCTGCTCGACAATCTCATCGGCATTCTTGCGCCATTCTGCAGCCTTCCTATTCAAATCACCCTCGATAATCGGAAGCTCCAACAGAAGCGACAATGCACGAACCAGCTCAAGCGAGCCCTGCAAACATTCCGTATTGGCGCAATAATGAGGCACGGAAACCCATATGGACGTGGTCCGGAATCCCGCATCCGACGCAAAAGTGTCAAGAATGTTAGGAATGCCCACAGGACCGTTATATTCCTTATCAGGCTCGCTTTCGCAGCCATTCTTGGAAATATCAAGAGGCAAAGGCCTCGTATGGGGGCAGTCGTCGAACATGGATCCTAGCGTAACGATATCGCTCACATCGTAATCCTCTGCGATACGCAACGTTTGCCTGCAATAATCCTCCCAACGATAATTCGGTTCGGGGGCAATCTGCGCAAGAAAATGCAGCGTAGGGGAAACGTCAATGTCATAAAATGTGGTCTGCGGCCAAATGATTCGTTTACGTCCCTGCACCGAGCAGATCATCGGACGAGCCACCTGATAATCATAAAAACCCTCATTGTCGATATGACACACCTCCTGTGAATCATATCGCGATACAAGATGCCGTATAACATTCGTCGCGGCCTGGCAGGCATCATTCCAGCCCTCGAATGCGGCGATCAATATCGTCGTTCGTCTTGTCGTCTCCTCACACATGTTTCAAATGTATAACGAAACCGTAGAGGCGCGACACGCTTTTGCCGTCGGTGAATGACAAGCATTCGCGATATCACCGCAGACAGTCAACGAAACAGTTAGTAATCTATTTTCCACAGCGCCTTCAACCGTTTCTTATTTTGTCCGATAATGTACGCTGTGCGACAGTGATTCGACCGGGCTTCAGGAATGGCCTTATTTCAACGGTTTGAAGCCATATTAATCAGTGGTTTGGACCGAAGCCTGCCAAAGGTAGCCAAGCCCGTATATGACAATTGGCTATGGAGATGAAGCGACCCACGGCCTCGGTTTGCATTGCCCTTGCCGTGGGTTGGTTTCATCATACCCGGCGTCCATCTGCGGACGAGCCCCGATGCGTCGCGGTAGGCCACCGTGCCGCGCTCCGACCTCCAGAAGCCCTGCCATTCCGGCGTCTCGCGGCTCCTGTCGAAGTCGAAGCAGCCATCCCTCAGAAGGGCCATGAGATCGGGTTCGACGGGTTCGCCGGTCACAGGGTCGTTGACGACCAGACACAAGTCGGCGGCGTTGCGCCTCACGGTGGAGATTCGCCATGACTCCGGCAGAGCGTCGGGCTTGAACGTCACGAGGCGGTCGTCCGGCACCACGCGCCAAGTGTCCGTCAGAACGTTGCGCGGGTCGCGGTCGGGCAGCTTGACTACTGGGCGCGCAAACAGATCGTCGAGCCGTCCATCACGCCGTCCCATGGGTCCGGTTCGCGTCGCTTGTACTCGTTCAAGGATGTGGTGATTCTCGCCGTGTCCAAGAAACTGCTTGACGCCGGCGTCAATCTGCAGAACGTGACGGCGGCCATCGGTTTTCTGACCCAACGAAGCGCCGCCCAACTGGCCAATGTGACCATCATGTGCGATGGCCGTAACGTGCATGAGTGCACCACCAGCGAGCAGATGCTCGAGTTGCTGCGCTCCGGCAAGGCGGTGTTCGCCGTGTCGGTGGGGTCGCTGTGGCATCAGATCGAATCGGCGTTGGAGCATGAGGAGTACGTCGATCTTGAGGACAAGCCGGTGACGATCGCCACGGGGCGTCCGATCGATGAGCTGACCGCCATGAGGATGCGCAGGAAGCTCGAGACGCAGCATCTGCGGCGCACGTCCGCCTGAATGCGGCATACCTCCTCAAATGCGGGTTTCGCTCGTCGAATCAATGAAGTGGTTTGGAGTTCGGATGAACAAGGTCGTTGTCGGGGCATTGCCGGGCGTGCTATGGATGGTAACCGTGATACTCGCCGTCGCCGTCATTACCGTGACCGTGAGCCGTGGGCATCTGTTCACGCCGCGTCGACGCCGCCCGCCGGTCGAACCGGTCGATTGGTCGCTGGTGCGAACGCATCTGCTGTCGTTCACCGCGGCGTTGGTGCCGTTCCCGGTGCTGTCGTTCACCGCGGATCGCATGACGCCGGTCATGCTCGCGTTCTACGACCGGGCGCAACTGCCAGGTGCGATCATCGTATTCGCGCTGGTGCTGTTAGAACTTGTCGCCATGTATCTGCAGGCGCGCAACGCTTCGGAATCCGCGATGGGCGGCCGTCTGGGCGCCGCCGCCCGCCGGGATGATGACGATGCCGGAATCGTGCCCGATAGAGCGAGGAGCGGGAATGAGGGAGACATGGACAAACAGGGCGAAGACTGATTGGATGGCTGATGCGGGGGAGGGACATGCAACCGTCGTCCGGGTTGGGTGAAGGGAGACCCTGACATATATCGGTATCGTCATTTAACTATGCCTCATAGTATTAGAATTAAAGACATTGCGTTGGCGAATCGAAGGGGTGTGAGGATGATGAGGCGCAAGAGGATTTTAGCTACCCGGGGTGCGGTTTTGCTGACAACGTGCGTATTGACTTTGGGGGTATCTCTGATTCCTGTCGGCAGCGCTTCCGCCGCCCAGTCGAGTTCAGATTCGTCTTCCCGCGTGGACACGCTCGGCTATGGCAATCTGTTATGTAAGTTATTCCCTGATTTGGTTTTTTGTAAGACGAAGTGATGCGCAAGTCCCTGAGGGAGAGATTCACTGATCTCGTGCGTCCCTATTCGCGCGGCTACAGATTGGCCTATGTGCTTACATCGGTATCTGTCGCGGTTCTGGAGGTTGTATCCCACGCGATTTCAACACCGTTGGATGTGCCCTCCTTCCTGCTATTGACGGCATTGTGCGTGTCGCTGGCAATGGCACCTTGGTTGAACAGGGCGGGGGATTTGCTGTACGTGGGCGCGTTCGCCGCGGCGGGGGCGACCTCCTGCAGCGTCTCGCTCGCATTTCCAGCTCTTGGTATGTTCCTGATTGCCACCGTATGGATCATCCATCATCGGACGCCCCAGGCCTCGTTGCTGCTCACCGGTTACATCCTGCTGATGCTCCTGCAGGACGGGAGTCAGCCTTCCCGCATTTTCAGCGATGTTCTGTTGTCCGCCGTGACGTTCGCTATTGCGTTTGCGCTCAGAAATTTCATAGATGGCGCCGCGCGATCCCGACGTGAATTGGAGGAATCCAAGGTAGAAACGGCCAAAGCGGCGGCAGCCGTTCGCGCCAAACTTGCCGCGGGATTGCATGACACAATCGCCAGAGACCTCGCCCGCATCTCCATTTCATTGGAAAGCCTCGTCGCGGTGCATCCTGAACTGTCCGAAGAAATCGCGCCGGTAGTTGATCTCGCGCGCATTTCCTCACGCCGGCTGAAGCCCATGATAGCGGAGATGAACTTGGAAGCTTCCGCTCCGAGCCTTCGAACCGCCGTGAAAGAATCGACGTTGATGCTGCGTTCCAGGGAACTTGATTTGACCGTACATATGTCTGATGACATCGATGACCTGCTTTCTAGGCAGGCGATTCTCATAGGCTCTCTTTTCGTGCGCGAAGCCGCCACGAATGCCTTGAAGTATGCGCGGCGGGGAACGTCCGTGAATTTGTTTATAGAGGTCGCTGGAGGGGAGCTGTCGCTGATGATGGTCAACGAGATCGGCGAGCGTTCATTGAATGACGCTTTGACGGGAGGTTTCGGGCTTGTGAACCTACAATCCCACATCGAAGCCGAGGGAGGAAGACTCTCCTTCGTCTCGGATTCCGATCGGTGGATTATCAATGCGGTCATACCGAACCCAGGGAAGGAGACCCCTGATGAGTGAAACGATTCGTGTTCTTCTTGCCGATGACGATGTAATCGTTCGCGAGGGGCTGGCCGATTTGTTGAACCAACAGGACGGCATTGACGTGGTCGCAGTCGCTGAAAACGGAAGCGAGGCATTGCGCGAGCTCTCCAAACAAACCGTGGACGTGGCTCTGCTGGACGTGGATATGCCGGTTCTCGACGGTTTGGCGACCGCGAAGGAAATGGCGAGATTGCGTCCCTCGGTCGCTGTGGTCATGCTCACTGTGTTCGAGCATGAGGAATCGCTGGCCCGATCGCTGGCCCTGAACGTGCGGGGATTCCTGACCAAGGACATCCCGTCCGCGCAACTCGCCCAATTAATCAGACAAGCCCATGACGGATATCTGGTGTTCGGACCTCGTCCAACTCGAATCCTCGCCAACAGCTACCTGAGCTTCGGGAAGAACGATCCCGGGTATGATGGCTTCCGCGAACGGGTGGAACAGCTTCCGAACCATCTGCGCACCACATTCGATCTGCTCATCCAGGCGTTGCCGAACAAGACAATTGCCAGAAGGCTGGGTCTTAGTGAAGCCACCGTGCGCTCCTATATTTCCGAGATTTTCGCCGCGCTTGGATACACCAACCGCGGCGAGCTCACCATCACCGCCATAAAAGCCGGGTACTGAACTACCCGCGCATCAGCTCATCCGGCTGGGTGTGTGCAATCCTTACGCTCAGGGGAAGGGCCCCGATGACTGCACCAGCGACGGTGATGGCGAGCATTTCAAGCGCCAGTACCGGATCGAAAACCACCGAATCCAGATTCGTGAGATTCAACAGATCGCCGGAATCAACGGAATGCGCCAGCAGCAAACTGAAACCCGCCCCCAAGATGATGCCCGCGATGCCCGCTGCGACGACAAGTTGGACGACTTGGACGAGTGCAAGGGCGCTCAGTTGCCCGGCCGTGTATCCAAGGCATCGGAGCAGCGCCAACGAACGTTTGCGCTGCTTCATCCATATCACGCTCAGAAATAAGCCGAACACCAGGGAGCACACAAGCACAATGGGGAACATGAACCTGCCTATGCTCATAAGTGCGGCAAGAATGCCCGTGACATCCTGCTGCCCCGCGGCACCGGCCACTCCGAATCCCATGGCGGCGAGTTTCTTCTGGACCAAGGGGACATTATCGCCCGAATCGACTTGAACGTATGCGAATGTGTATGATTCCTGGACATTCCCGTCGAACAGGGCATCCATTGTGTTTTCGGAGACATAGGACGGATTCTCGCCATCCTTGTCGGGTACGGAGTTGTCGTAGATTCCCACCACCTTGAGTGGAATGGTTCTATACGATCCTTGATATTTACCGTTGATATGCGTGTACCCGAACATGACGGTCTTGCCGTACAGATGCCTGAGGCTGCCTCCGGGAACGGAATCGGGTAGGAGAATCTCGTCGTCCTGCAGGGAGACGGGCCTGTCTCCCTTGATCATTTTCGGAAGCCTCGGTTCGAAATACGTGGTGGCCCACAGCGATCCGGGGCTGACCGTTGGAGATGGCCAGTCGCCTTCGTCGGCCAAATCCAGATCGTGCTGCATCCATGGAACCACGGAAACGACATGTCCCAGTCCTGATACTTCGAAAAGTGATTCCCCGTCCAAGACGCGTGCGTCCGGACGAATCGTGCTGAGCTCGATGACGGATACGTTGGAGTGCTTCTCGACATTGCTTGCATGGGACCGAACCGCACTGACCACAAAACCCTGAAGGCAATAGCATACGGCGACAACGATCGCTAGCATGACAACCAACGCCCGCGATGTTCTGAACGTATGCGTTCGCTCAAACCACGCGAGTCGTAGAACCTTTCTCATCAGCTCACAACCACCTTCCCGGCCTCAAGACGCAGCGATTGGGACTCCAACCCATCCAGACGAGGATCGTGGCTGGCCAGCAAAATCGCCACACCCCTTTCCCTCAGCATGCGAATGGCCGATGCCACCTCATCGGCGGCCGCGTCATCAAGCGATGCCGTGGGCTCATCCAGCAAAAGCAGCCGAGGCCTGTTAATCAGCGCACGGCATATTCCGGCACGTTGAAGTTCGCCGCCGGAAATCCTGCCCGCCTTCACATTCGCCAGCCGCCGAATTCCAAACCGGGAAAGCAACTCAAGGCATTCTGCGCTGTTCCCTTTCCCCTGATCCGCAACAAGAAGATTCTGTAACACTGTCAGATGACCAAACAAGTTCGCATCCTGAAAAACGATTCCGATGCAGGCGGCGCGAAGCCGATCGCGGGATTTCTCAGTGGTCGCCTTTTCGCCGCACACATGTACGCCGCCGCGATCCGGCACCGTAAGAAGACCCGCGATTCTGAGAACCGTTGTCTTTCCGGAACCGGAATCGCCTTGAATTCTAAGAACTTCCCCACACTCCAGCGAAAAGGATATCGGTCCGAGAACGAACCGGCGGTTTTTGTCCCTTGCATAACGTTTCGACACGTGGTCGAAGACGAGAACGCTGCTTTCGATGTCCCGCATCATAATGGCGCTGCCCCCGATCTATAGGCGTAATAGGTGAGTGTCAGACTGCACACGCCAGTCCGTGAACCATCTATCGCGATCATTTGAGTCGAGTTCTTGCAACCGAAGAGTTTCTTGATCACCGGACGGGATATGCAGGAACTTTGCTCGGTGCCAGTCAGAGCGTCGGCGGCCAGGAGTGTTTGCTGCACATACGGAGAGTCCCCGGACGCCCATGCGCACAAATCTGGACTGAGATCCGAAAAATACTCTGGTATCTGACTTCCATTACCAAACAGGTATCTGGTTATCATGGCCGAAGTCGCGAGTCTCTCGGTCTGCTCGTTGGTAAGCGGGTTGAAGGGAACCAGCATGGTTGTCGGGGTGAAGTCGGAATCCAGAACAGCTACCGGTTCCGCGAGTGAAAGATACTCCGCCAGACCGTCGCTTGCAACATTCTTCGGGAAAGATTGCTCAACCTGTTTCACAATTCCATCGCTGGATTCCCATCGCGTATCCTTGAAGTTCTTCAAGGCCACATAGGCTTTTAGTCTCATGGCAAGCGGATTCCGTTCATCCTTGGCATAAGCGTATAGGGAATCCAGAGTGCGTTGAGTAGATACCTTGTCATGATTCTCGCCCACCATCTGAGACACCATGTAGGTAGCGTTGATTCGTGATTCCTCAGTGTTTCGAGTGTCTAACTCGGGCATATCGAAAAGCCCATCCGCAGTACTGAGGGCACGAAAAGAATCAAGGGTCTTGCGCGTTACCCCACGTTGCTCCAAAGCTTGGTAATCCGCTTGGTAAAATTGCACCATTGCGACTGCCGCACAGCTCGATATAAGGAGCACGGCAGCAGTCGCAATGGTGACGATCAGTCTACGCTTGGTCCGAGTGAAATTCATCGTCAGATTTTTGTAGACGCAACGCGCGTTGTTCCGTTGTAGAAGGCTGTGCCACTCACATCCATACCGACATAGATGGCACCCCATCCTCCACAAACCGAGCCGCTGAGATATGATCCGCGAGCTCCGTTATTGTTGGTCCAGACCAAACTATTCGGGCCCGAACGGCTACTCTCGATGCTTAAATTCTTGATGGATATGGAGCCAATACCGATTTGATAGAAAGAGGTATTGTTCCGAATCCAGTTTGGCGATGCGTTCATGACTGCGGATGTTTGGAACTGCCCGCAACCACTCCAATCACTCAGCGGCTGAATCCAAGCATTGGCGGTTAGCGTGACTCCATTACCGAAACTTGCAGTTCCAGAATTACTCGTCAACGGCATAATACCACTGTAATCAGAGCCATCTCCTTCAGAAATTAGCATTTCTGAAGGAGGAACATCTGCTGCAAACGCTGGCGACGAGAGAGGAAAAACACACAAGGCAATGGCAGCGATGAACGCCGCTAAAGATCTGGAACGCTTCATGATATGCTCCTTTGCTGTACCTTAATAAAATGCGTTCAGCCAATACGAACGATTACGATTGTCGGAACCCACTGGATGGTGTTCACATCATCCGATATTACTAAAACACAACAACGCAGCGGCCTCACACCGTCAAATTCAGGGGATGGATACTGCAATTCGTCAGGGTGCATCCCGTGCTGGAAGTTCATCGAACCTGCCTTATAGACACACCGTATTTGTGTTTGCAGATGTCTCGTCGGAGCGCTGATTCCGCGCCTTGATGACAAATATGGTACCGAGAAACATGGAAGCCATAATAGCCGATAATGTACGTTATGTCAGAAAAGAGTGTCGGCCGAAGGTTGCTACTCTTTTCTGTACATAACATCGTTGGATTATGTCAGCACGTCCCCTTTCAGGACTTTGCTCGATATAATCCAACAGTATGGCAGGTGGCGTTTTCGCTGCGCTAGGCGCCTTTTACGGTCAGCCCTTGATAGCTTGTCTAAGTTTTCTTTCCATTTCGTTTTTCATGCCATTTCTGGCCTGCAGATACATAAACAACAGCTCCGCGGCGATCAGCAAAATCATCAGCGCGGCTGACGACCATCCTACTTGCTCATAGAAATGCTGGAATTTTGCGGAAAAGCCAGATTTGAACATCGCATATACCGGGTATGGCAAGGTGCCAATAACCAATGAGGTGAAGTGCAAACCGACAATCGACCAACGTACTGGGTATACGTCTCGTTTGGTTTTTGAGAAGATATTTCCACGAATCGCGGTAATCGAACAAATGTTCACCGCAATGACTGCCGCGACAATCCACAGCAATGCCGGCAGGATATCAAGCATGCGACACTCCCCCTGTTGTAATCTGTCTCTACATATCTACCGTATATCGATGACCATGTAACCCGATTTAGCCTGTTCAACCTATACGGTATGCGCCAAACCTGTATATTACAGTGAAACCGCGGTACGTATCTGTCGCTTTGCATCAAGCTTCTTTTTCATGCGCATCGCAGCGATGTCGTCACCAGGACGGGTCGAGTCCGCAGTGGAAGGCATCGTGGATAAATCGACATACTCCTCGTGTTCAAGAGCATCCCTAATTTGCTTCCACAGAGATCCCATGGATACTCCGAACACCGCCCTACCGCTTTGCAACAGCGCCACCATTTGCTCGCTGTCCGTGCATTCGTGCACATGCTGCCCATCGCACATAATGGTAATGTTTTCCAGCTGCTCAGCAGTGCATTGCACTAGAAAACCGATGGCAGCCGTCACATTCTGCAGATTGATGCCCGCATCAAGCAGTTCTTTTGACACGGCAAGAATTACCACATCCTTGAACGAATACAGTCTACGTGACCCAGACCCATGCGATGGAGTGATGGAAGGCTCCACAATCTGTCTGCGCGCCCAATAATCAAGCTGACGATAAGTGATGCCGGCCACCCTCGATGCCACTGAACCCTTATAGCCACGTGTCACCGGCTGCGCATCGCTTGTGGGAAACAACTCCCCCTGTATCGCAGTCGGCACATGCAGATGCAACCGCATTGTTGACTCTGCCTCATTCATCGCATTCTCCTACGACATATGAACAGCGCCCATGAGCCTCCGTATGAAGCCCATGGGCGCGAAGCTGTTGTACACAGTAAGTTTATCCCGCATCACACGGATCAACCAGCAATGACGGCCTTATTATCGAAATAAACCAGACGGAACTTGCCAAGAATGATTTCATCGCCATTCTTAAGTTCCTGCTGATCAACA
>ENA-OUQF01001402-OUQF01001402.1-human-gut-metagenome-genome-assembly--contig:-NODE-1402-length-14536-cov-3.666459_pt1 | contig 14536 bp, 16 predicted proteins | sample MGYA00237947_ERZ548826 | MGnify/ENA primary metagenome ERZ548826 (study PRJEB26490, sample SAMN05194701) | human gut metagenome | biome: terrestrial biome; feature: human-associated habitat; material... | reverse complement strand
AGATAGAACACCGCAAAGATGGGGTTCGTGGCCTCGCCGTACTGGCTTTTCACGATGGGGTTCTGGATGCACATTTCCTTTGCGGCCATGTTGTTCTCGAATACGGCCTTGCCGTGCAGGCGGATCCACGCGTACTTTGGGCTGGAGACGGACAGCTCCACATAGGGATTTTCCTGCATGTCCTTGTAAACCTCTTTCTGGTTGTTGGTGCAGAACCACATCTTGCCGTCCAGCTCACCGGCGAACATGAAAGGACGGCACTTGGCCTTGCCGTCACGGCCGACAGTGGCCAGATACTGCACAGGATTGGCATTCAGAAATTCTACGACTTTGTTCATGATAAATACCTCCAAAACGGTTTTTGATGAATTTGTGTTCCGAAAGCTTGCTTTTTACTCTCGGCGGTATTATCATAGCGCTGTAAAACCATTTAGTAAAGTAAGCACAATATTGTGCCGTAGTTACCTAAAGGATACTATTGGAGGATAAATCTATGGAATTGCCCGCATGCCCGGTGGAAACCACGCTGATGCTCATCGGCGACAAATGGAAGGTTCTGATACTGCGCGACCTGATGGAGGGCACGAAGCGATTCGGCGAGCTGAAAAAGTCCATCGGCACGGTATCGCAGAAGGTGCTGACCGCGCAGCTGCGCGATATGGAAGACAAGGGGCTGCTCACCCGCAAGGTGTACGCCGAGGTGCCCCCGCGCGTGGAGTACACGCTGACCGAGACCGGATACAGTCTGAAGCAGATACTCGACTCCATGGTCGCGTGGGGCACGGACTATCAGCGCAGAAACGGGTGAGCGCCATGCGGTCGATGCTGCCTGATAAGGACGTCCGCGTCCGGAAAATACGCATACCCACCCCGCACGGAAGTATTCCCGCGCTGATCCTCTCGCCGCGCACCGCGCCCGCGGACGCGACTGGGGTGCTGTGGATACACGGCGGCGGATACATCGCCGGAATGAAGGAAATGGTGCACATGTCGCGCGCCGTTGATCTGGTGAAGAAGTTCGGCGCGGTAGTGCTGTCTCCGGGATACCGGCTCGCTCCCCTCTCGCCGTATCCGGCGGCGCTGGACGACTGCTATGCGGCGCTTATTTATCTAAAGGAGAATGCGGCCGCACTCGGCGTCAGGAGCGATCAGCTCATGGTCGGCGGCGAGAGCGCGGGCGGCGGGCTGTGCGCCGCCGTGTGCATCCGCGCGCGGGACAGCGGCGAGGTCAGCGTCGCCTTTCAGATGCCGCTCTACCCGATGCTTGACGACCGCGACACCGAGTCATCGCGAGATAACCACGGCCGCGTCTGGAACACCCGACGCAACCATCTCGCATGGCGGCTTTATCTGCGCGGGACTGACCGCGAGCAGCTCACGCCTTACGCCGCTCCGGCGCGGCTGGAGGATTTCTCCGGTCTGCCGCCCGCATATTCCTTTGTCGGCGACGGCGAGCCGTTCTACGCCGAGACCATCAATTATTTTGAGCACCTGCGCGATGCCGGTATTCCGGCGGAGCTGGACGTGTATCACACGGACATGCACGCCTTTGATATGATGCAGCCCGACTCCGCGCTCGCCGTCCGCGCGGCGGAAGCTTTCAACCACCAGTTTGAGCTCGCTCAAAAGCAATTCTTCGCCCCACAGCCGGGCAACGGGAGGAACAGCAATGATACGTGATATATGCAAAGACGAAGCCTTTCTCGCCCAGAAGGCCGAACCCGCCGCGGCGGACGACCTCGGCACGGCGCAGGATCTGCTCGACACGCTCATCGCCCACAAGGATGGCTGCGTGGGCATGGCCGCCAACATGATCGGCGTGAATAAGCGCATCATCGCCTTTGAAAACGACGGCAAGTATGAGGTCATGTTCAACCCCGTTATCGTGAAGCAGTCCGGGGCATACGAGGTCGAAGAGGGCTGTCTCTCCCTCACGGGGCGCAGAAAAGTCCGGCGCTTCCGGACTGTCAAGGTTCAGTGGCAGAATGAAAAATTTCAGCTTCGGCTCAAAACTTTCACCGGCTGGACGGCTGAAATAATCCAGCATGAGCTCGACCACTGCGATGGGATTCTGATATAACTTCCACCTCATGTTTGAGATGGAGTATTCCACATAAGTACTCTGCTTTTCACCGCATAATATATAATAAAGCGAAGAACAGTAGTCATAACTCTATAGCTACTGTTCTTTGCTTTATTATATGCTACCGTCCGTGATACCGTATTACTATAGAAACATTTGGCATGTATACCCTTCCCCCGGTCTGTCGTTCACTTCCGCCAATAATAACATTTTCAACAATGTTAGGTCGCTGGAAAATACCTAATACAACATCATTCATGCTAATGCATTGTACATTTGTAAAGCCAGCTTGGTAAAAAACTTGCTCGACTTCAACAACGTTCTTTCCCCTATAGCCGCCCTGCATTGATGGAAGTCGTATGCCGCCACTTTGAAGGAGTTTCTTATCTCGCTCCCTATCTGGGATGACCTTAAACAAAAGGATCCCGCCTCCAATAAACACCGGAAGGAATACATAAAACAGCATAAAGAATCCCCCAAGCCCGTCACTATCACTTAAGTTCATTTTTATTACAGATATAAGCAGAAGTATTGCGGATACTCCGAGCCAAGTAATTATCGTAATTTTTTTGACTTTATTTTTCTTTGCAGCCTCTTGCTCCTCTTTTTCAATAGCCTTTAATTTGAATTCCCTCTCTACTTCTATCTGTCTAAGTTTTACCGCATCTTCATTATGCTTTTCTTCATGTGGCAAATCGAGCTTTATTTTTGAATCGCAGTATTCACATACAATGTACTCCTCATCTCCATTTATGTTCAAAACTGCGCCACATTTAGGACATTCGAAAACTTGCATATCAATCACACCTTTACATATAATACACTACAGATAGTATAGCCCGCATACGGGCAATTGTCAATAAGTAGGCATCATCATACGATATATTTAATGGTGGTGGTACTTTTGATATGCTTTGACAAGCTCTGGGACACATTACGTGAAAAGAATATTTCGCAGTATAAGTTGATAAAGGACTACAAAGTCAGCACCGGACAGCTTGACCGGCTGCGAAAGAACGGCAGTGTTAGCACCTATACGCTTAATATGCTTTGCAGCATCCTTAATTGTCAGCTGTCCGATATTGCCGAATACAAACCGGACGAATAAATCGCAAAACAGGGTGATCGGTTACCAAAACCGATCACCCTGTTTTCATGTATTTCACGACCAAGCGCGAAACTGTTATTCAGCGTCTTCCCAGTTATGCCAGACGTTCTGGACATCGTCGTTATCCTCGAACATGTCGAGCATCTTCTGCATGTTCTTGATATCATCCTCATTGGTGAGCTTGATGTAGCCGTTCTGGGGCAGCATCTCGACCTGAGCGGAGAGCAGCTTGTAGCCCGCCGCGGTCAGCGCGTCGGCAACCGTTGCGACGTCGTCAACACCGGTATATACGGTCATAACGTCGCCGTCGGACTCGAAATCGGCGGCACCGGCTTCGAGCGCATCCATCATAACGGTATCCTCGTCAAGCTCCTCGTCCTCGTTGTCAATAACAATGACACCCTTCTTATCGAAGGACCAGGAGACACAGTTGGCCGCGCCCATGTTTCCGCCGTACTTATCAAAGTAGTGACGGATCTCACCGGCGGTACGGTTGCGGTTATCGGTCATAGTCTCGACGATGACGGCAACGCCGCAGGGGCCGTAGCCTTCGTAGACTATCTTCTCATAGTTCTCGGTATTGCCTGCGCCAAGCGCCTTGTCAATAGTGCGCTTGATATTGTCGTTAGGCATATTGGCCGCTTTCGCCTTGGCGATAACGGCAGCAAGCTTGGAATTGCTGCGAGGGTCTCCGCCGCCGCCTTCCTTGACCGCGACGATCATTTCACGGGCAATCTTGGTGAAAGCCTGTGCACGCTTCGCGTCAGCCGCGCCTTTCGTCTTCTGTATGTTGTGCCATTTGGAATGTCCGGACATAAAAATTCGCTCCTCTTATGTATGTTAAAGAAAACAACACGATTTACGACAGATATTTTACCACAAATCGGCCATTATGACAAGGGTTAATTACGGCGCGGACGGGCAAAAAATACGCCGACGCGGAAAACCGCCGCTATTTCGTCTTGGGTATCAGCAGCAGCGCCCCGTTTTCGGCGCAGTCCGCACCGTTAAGCCCGATGATCGCCTCCTCGCTGGAATGGTAGCTCTTCGCAAGCTGCCAGAGCGATTCGCCCTCCATCCGCACGAGCGTCACCGACGGGTACGCCGCACAGTCCGTCTCCGCCTCGTCCGAAAGCTCTGCCGACAGCACGGCGTCCATCTCCCTGCTCCCGGCGCACAGGCACACAGCTTCCACGTTCAGCGCAACGGAAATGCTGCCCGCGGCGGGGTATAGCTTCGTCTCGGCGACGCGAACGTTCAAAACGCTGCTCACGCCCTCCGGGCAGTCCCCCTCAAGGCTGAATGTGCGCTTCATAACTGAGATGCCCCCGCTCTCGCTGCGGTATATGATGTCCGCGAGGCACTGCGCACTGAGCGTCCCGCCGGACACGGTGCAGCGGCAGATCTGCGTGAACGCCGCCAGCACATCCGCACAGTCCTCAGGCGCTTCGATGCTCTCGCTGAAGCTCAGTGACACCCGGCGAAGCTCGCAGTCCGACGGGATACTGAGCTTCCCCATCCTCGGCGTGAGCGCCGCCGTGTTGCAGTACATGTCGGAGATATACTGCACCTCTTCCCTGCCGAAGCAGACCAGCTCCGTCAGGCAGTGCAGCTCCACATCGACGGCCTTGGTGCCATTGATGGTGTCGATTATGTTCAGGTACGCGCCGTTTATCTCGACCCGCGCCGCGCAGCCGGAGGTATCGGTGTCCGGCACGTCGATAAGCTGCGAAAACGGGCTTGAAAACTCCGCCGTGACGGGATAATCCGCCCCATCGGACGCATAGCACAGCTTCAGGCGCACGTTGCCCTTCACCACGGCGCGGCCGGAGATGACGTTTATCTCCGCCAGCTCATACTCTATGTTCTGCGACAGCAGCGCGGCAGGCTGCGGCTTGCTGTCCGCAAACGCGAACTGCTCCGTTAGGACAAAGGTCTTCTCCGTCACGGCGATCACCGGCGTTGCGGAGCACCGCTCCTGCTTTGCGTACACACGGCACGGCGTATCACCGGCACTTGCCGAGACGCACAGCTCCTCGCGCGAATACGCCCACAGCTCGCCGCATATCTCGAAGGTCACGGCGACCTTGCGCGGGTTCAGGACGCGCGTCTCCGCGGCGTTGACGCTCAGGGCCACATGCGTGAGCTTTTCATCCAGCACAGCGTCGCTCTCATATTCGATGCTGAATTCGCGCGCTAGCTGCACCGACTGCACCGTGCCGCCCTCCGTGATATACAGCAGCCACGCCCGCGCCTCACCCGTCACCGTTATGCCGCGGGCAGAGATGTCCTTGCCCTTCAGCAGCAGCATCGTCTGGAGCGACGCAACGCGCGCTATGTCGTCATTCGTGTCCGGTACGACGGCCTCCACGGTTTCGGCGCTGCTCTTGACCATATGGAGTCTACCGGCGAATATATTTGTGCTCTTCTTTTCAAAGCAAAGTTCCATTTCAGCTCTCTCCTTGACGCAGTTTGTACAATCTATGCGCCGGAGCCGCGCGGTATCACCGTTTGCTTATGCGTGCTATGAATCTCGACAGAAATTTCGGCAGCCTGATAACGAATATTTTCATTCCATACCCCTTTCAGCATCTCTTCATAAGACACACTCCGCCCCAGATAAGCGCCCCCGCCGCAACTATCCACCAGAACTCCGAGGGCAAGAGCAGCGAAAGAATTATGACCAGCCCCAGTATTATCGCAAGCAGCCCCCAGAAGCCCTTCCCTCTGCAATTCAAAAAACCGCCCCCCACGTATAATTGTCTTCCTGACATTATACGCGCGGGGCGGCACAATATACTCTTATATCTCATTTTTCCCAGAATTTATGCTGGGCGCACATCTCATACAGGCGTGTGTACGAGCGGTAGCGGCTCTGGCCGATCTCGCCTGCGGCCACCGCCTGAGTGACCGCACAGCCGGGTTCCTTCAGATGCGCGCAGTCGCTGAAGCGGCAGGAGCCTATATATCTATCGAAGTCCGGGAAATCAAACTGCAAACACTCCTTCGGTATTGTACACATCATCTCCACCTCGAAGGAGGCGAAGCCCGGCGTATCCGCGATGTAGCTGCCGCTCTCAAGCTCATACAGCTCCACATGGCGCGTCGTGTGCTTGCCGCGGCCGAGCCGTTCGCTCACCTCGGCGGTCTGGATATTCGCTCCGGGTATCAGAGCGTTGAGTATGCTCGATTTGCCGACGCCGGAATTGCCCGTAAACGCGGATATCTTGCCGCACAGCAGGCCGCGCAGCTCGTCCATGCCCTCGCCAGTCACGGCGCTCGTGCGTACAACGGGGAAGCCCGCGGCGGTAAAGACGTCAAATAGCTCGTCTCCGGCGTCGATATCCGTTTTGTTCACGCAGATGACAAGCTCGCAATCGGCTTCCGCGGCGATGACCGAGACGCGGTCGATAAGGAACGGGTCAGTCACCGGATTGGTATTCGCCGCGACGAACACAAGCATATCGACGTTCGCTACCGCGGGGCGGATGAACCAGTTCCGCCGCGGCTCCACATGGTCGATGCGGCCTTTCCCGTTCGCGTCGAGACTGCAGCTGACCCTGTCGCCCACCAGCGGTGAAGTCCCGTCCAGCCGGAATTTGCCGCGCGCCTTGCATTCGAGCAGCTTTCCCTCGGTCTCAACATAATAAAACCCGCTCAGAGCCTTGACTATTACTCCGTCCGTCATGCCTTAGCCCTGCGGTCCGGAGGATACGGTGAGGTACACCTTCGTGTGCTCCGCCACGCTCTCGGAGGAGCTGATGCTCTGGTCGATGACCGTCCCCGCCTCATAGTCGCTCACGACGCGGTCGGAGCCGCCGTAGCTTAGATTGCTGCTCTCAATGCGGGATATCGCGCTGTCCTCCGTGCTGCCCACAAGGTTCGGCATGGAGACGTACTGTATCTCCGGCCCTGCGCTGACGGTGATATACACGGTCGAGCCGCTGCTCAACTGCTCCCCTGCCACGGGGCTTGTAGCGATGACATAGTCCTTGGTGTAGCTGTCGGACGCGGCGTTTTCGATCTCGACATTGAAGCCCGCCGCGCGCAGATTGCGCATGGCATCGCGGTAATCTGTGTTCAGAACGTCCGGTACGCTCGTGAGGCTCACTCCGGCGTTCACGGTGAGGTCGACCTCGATACCGGACGGCGTGACCATCATGCTGCGCCCTGCCGCGGGTGACTGCGAGATGACGATGCCCGGCTCGACCGAATCGTCGGAGATGTATATGACATTGAACTTATACATCGAACTGAGCTCGGTGTTGTTGATTATCGACTCATAGTTGCTGCCTTCAAAGTTCGGCAGCGCGATCCTCTCCGCAGGAGAAAACACGTCCTTGAGCCAGAAGTTCCACAAAAACGCGAACAGTGCGACTGCGAGGACGAGCAGCCCGAAGGTGCCAGACATGAAGCTGACCACGTCCGAACGGCGGCGGCGCAGCCTATAGCGCTCTCTGGAAAGTTCCGTGCTGGAGCGGACGGGCTTGACGTCCGGATTTTCATAGTCCGCGCTTTCCCCGTCTATCGTGACGGGCGTGTGGATAAAAGCTTCAAGATCGGACAGCAGCTCATTTGCCGACTGGTAGCGCTCGCTCAGCTCCGCGCTCATGGCCTTGAGTGTGATGCGCTCAAGCTCCAGCGGTATCTCCGGATTTTTCTCGTGCGGCGGCACGGGCTTTGCGTTCATATGCTGCACGGCGATCTCGCCGAGCGTATTGCCTGTAAACGGCAGGCCGCCGGTGAGCATCTCGTACATCATAACGCCGAGAGAATAGATGTCGCTGCGCGCATCCGGGCATTCGCCGCGCGCCTGCTCGGGAGCGATATAATGTATCGAGCCTATCGCCTCGCCGTTATTCTCGTACACCTCGTTTTCAAGCGCGGCAATACCGAAGTCGCCGACCTTGATGGTGCCGTCGCGCAGGAGCATAATGTTCTGTGGCTTGATGTCCCGGTGGATTATGCCGCGCTCATGCGCGTGCGCCAGCGCCTTGCTGATCTGCTTTGTGAAATGCACGACTTCCTTCCACGCGACCACGCCCTTGCGCTCTATATACTGCTTGAGCGTTATCCCATCCACCAGCTCCATGACTATGTATTCCACATTGTCATTATGGCTGACGTCATACACCGCGACAATATTCGGGTGGGAGAGCATGGCGACGGCGTGAGATTCCGTGCAGAAGCGGCGGCGGAACTCCTCGTCGGCAGCCATCTCGTCACGCATTATCTTCACCGCGACGTCGCGGTTCAGCCGGTGATCGAGCGCCCTGTAAACGATGGCCATGCCGCCCTCGCCGATGACCTCAAGTATCTCATACCGGTCGTCGAGCATCTTTCCGATGTACTTATCGTTAGTATCCATTTAATTCTCCATTCAGTGCCCTTACTTCATCACTGCAACAACCGTGACGTTGTCCCGCGCGCCGCGCGACAGCGCCTCGTCCATAAGCTCCCTGCACAGCAGCTCCGGCTCGGGGAAGCGCATGGCGTATTCCAGCAGTTCCTGATCCGACAGGGTGTTCGACAGGCCGTCCGAGCAGAAGAGTATGCAGTCTCCGAGGCGCATAGAAAGCTCAAAGTAGTCAGACTCGACCTTCGCCTCGGAGCCGAGGGCGCGGGTTATGACGTTGCGCTGGGGGTGTGTCTTTGCCTGCTCCTTCGTTATCGCGCCGAACTCCACCAGCTCTTCGACCAGAGAGTGGTCGCGGGTTATCTGGTATATGCTGCTGCTTTTGCGCGAGATGTGATAGGCGCGGCTGTCGCCCACGTTTATAATATGGGCTTTTCCGCTGTTTTTGATAACACCGCCTACGATAGTCGTCCCCATGCCGTTGTACGCCTCGTCGAACTTGGAGTATTCATAGGATACCCCGTTTGCCTCGTCGCAGGCGCTCTGCAGCATGTCCTTATAATTTTGCACACGCTCCACGCGCGAGGTGAGCTTGCCGTACACGAAGTCAACAAAGGCCTTGTTTGAAAGCTGGCTTGCAAGCCCGCCTGCCTTCGCCCCGCCCATGCCGTCGCACAGGCCGACTATGAGGCAGTTTTTCGCCTCGCACTTCTCGATGATAAAGCTGTCCTGATTGTCTTTTCTGACTCTGCCCTTGTCGGTCAGTCCGAAACATTTCATTCTCTGTTCAACCCCTCTTCACGGGTCTGCATTTTTCTGCGGAGCTGTCCGCAGGAGGCGTCCACATCGCCGCCGAGCTTGCGCCGCACGGTGACATTCACGCCCTCGTCCTCAAGAATTTTTATAAACGCCTTCATATGTCCCGCCGTTGAGGGGGCAAACTGGCGCTCTTCAACATGGTTGAGCGGTATAAGGTTCACATGCGCGCACACCGCCTTCGCGCGCTTTGCGAGCAGTCTGGCGTGATACTCGGTGTCGTTCACGCCGTCTATCATCGCGTATTCAAAGGATATGCGCCGTCCGGTCCTGTCATAATAGCGGCGGCAGCAGCGCATAAGCTCCTCCACGCCGCGCCCGCGGTTCGCGGGCATGATCTTCGACCTTGTCTCATCGTCCGGCGCATGCAGCGAGACAGACAGCGTGAGCTGCAGGTCACGCTCGGCCAGCGCGTCGAACTTCTCTGTGATACCGCAGGTGGACAGCGATATGTGCCGCATGCCGATATTCATCCCCTGCGGATGGTTCACAAGCTCCAGAAAGCGCATGACGTTATCGAAATTATCCAGCGGCTCGCCGATGCCCATAAGGACGATATTAGATATCGGCTTGCCGGAATCCAGCTGTGAAAACAGCACCTCGTCCAGCATCTCCGACGGCTCGAGGCAGCGGACAAGGCCGCCTATGGTCGAGGCGCAGAATGCGCAGCCCTGACGGCAGCCGACCTGCGAGGAGATGCACACGGTGTTGCCGTGCTTATAGCTCATCACGACCGTCTCCACGGCGTTGCCGTCGCGCAGCTCCCAGAGATATTTTATTGTCCCGTCAAGCTTTGAGACCTGCTTGCTGAGCACCTTCGGCTCGTACAGCTCATAGCCATCGCGCAGCTTTTCTCTCAGCGCCTTCGGGAGGTTCGACATCTTGTCAAAATCACGTACGCCCTCCGAGAGCCACTTGAATATCTGGCCTGCCCTGTATTTTGGCTCGCCCAGCCCCGCAAGCTCCGATTCCAGCTCCGTCGGGAGCATGGATAGTATATCCTTCTTCATCATTTTATCCTTCTAAGCTTTGCCGCAAAAAATCCGTCCGTACCGTCCACATTCGGCCAGAAGCAGTGCATCCCGCTCGGCTCCGATACGCCGCCTACATTGAAGCCCTCAGGCGCAAATTCGCCGTCATCGGCAAGAAACGCGTTCACAACGTCCTCGTTTTCGGCGCGCAGCACCGTACATGTCGAATACAGCAGCACCCCGTCTCTCTTTACATAGGCGGAGAGATTATCCAGAATGTCACGCTGTATCGCCGGAAGCGCGGATATCTCCGCCTCCGTCTTACCGCGTATCTCCGGCTTCTTCGCAATGACACCGAGCCCCGAGCACGGCACGTCGGCAATCACAACGTCGAAGCTATTCTCAAGCGCCGCGTCACGCCTGCGCGCGTCCATCACGGCGGTCTTGATGATATCTATGCCGAGCCGCTCCGCGCCCGCGGAGATGAGCTTCAGCTTCTTTTCATGTATATCGCAGGAGAGGATGTTCCCCTTCCCCTGCATTCTTATCGCGGCGGCAAAGGATTTTCCGCCGGGTGCGGAGCACGCGTCCAGCACGGTCATCCCCTGCTCCGGCGCAGCGATTTCCGCCGCGGTGCGCGCCGCGCGATCCTGCACGTAAAACAGCCCCTCCGCGAAGCCCGGAAGCTCCGCAACGTTCCCGCCGGATAGCACGAAACAGCCGCTAAGCCGCTCGTCGTACTCGAAGTCTATCCCCGCGCGGAGAAGCGCGCGGCGGTAATCCTCCGGAGAGATCTTCAGCGTGTTTACCTGTATCGTAAGCGGCGCGGGGCGGTTATTGCAGGCGAGGAAAGCCTCGGCAAAATCATACCCGCGTTCGCTGATAATGCGCGATGCAAGCCACTCGGGGTGACTGTATTTTATGCTGAGATATTCCGCGCCGCCCTCGCTGGGGATATCCGGCAGAGTTCCGGCGCTCTTGTTCTCCGCAATCCTGCGCAGAACGGCGTTTGCAAGCCCTGACGCACGCGACATACCGCATTTCCTGCACAGTGCGACCGACTCATTCACAGCCGCACGGGCGGGTATGCGGTCAAGGAACAGTATCTGATACACGCCAAGCATCAGGATATCATGCAGCTTCGGCTCCAGACGCTTCGGCTCGGTGCTGCAATAGCAGCCTATATAGTAGTCGCACAGCAGCGAGTTCTGCAGCACGCCGAGACACAGCCGCGCAGCGAGCGCCGCCTCGCGCCGGTCAAGCGCATATTTTTTTATTATGCCGTCTATGCTGCTTCCGGACCACGCACCGTCTCTGCGGCAGCGCTCCAGCGCCGTAAGCGCCGCTTCCCTAGCGGTCATCAAGCTCTCATCCTTTGACCTTTATATTGTGCCCGCGCAGGAAATCCGCCGCCTTCATGCGCTTCTTTCCCGGCGCCTGAAGCTCGGTTATCAGCAGGGTCTCCCCGTCCGCGCAGGCGATCTCAATGCCGTTTTTATCGGCTCCAACGACCATTCCCGGCTCCGCGGAGCATTTGTTATTGGTGTATTCCGCGCCGAACACGCGGTACACCGTGCCGTCCAGCTCCATCGTCGCCACCGGCCACGGCTGAAGCCCATATATGTGCTTGAGCACCATGCGCGGGGTGTTGTTCCAGTCTATCGGGCAGATTGACTTGTCGAGCATACCGACGTAGGTCGCCTGCGAATGATCCTGCGGGGTGCGCGGCGCCGTGCCGCTCTCGATATCGTCAAGCGTTTTGATCAGCAGCTCCGCGCCCATGTCCATGAGCCGGTCGAACAGCTCGCCCGCCGTCTCATATTCACCTATCTCGGTCTCGGCCTTATATATCACGTCTCCGGCATCCATGTCGTGGGCAAGGTACATCGTCGTTACGCCGGTGATCTTATCGCCGTTGAGGACGGACCACTGTATCGGCGCGGCTCCGCGGTACTTCGGCAGAAGCGAGCCGTGCACGTTTATCGCCCCGTACTCCGGCACCGCCAGAATATCGTCCGGCAGGATGCGCCCGTAGGCCACGACGACGAGAATATCCGGCTCCAGCGCCTTTATCATCTCAAGCGCCGTCCCGTCGCGCATCTTGACCGGCTGGTAGACCGGTATTCCGTTTTCGAGCGCCAGCACCTTTACAGGCGAAGCCGCAAGCTCCATCCCGCGCCCCTTGGGCTTATCGGGCTGGGTGAAAACGCCGACGACGTCGCGCTTTTCATCTATAAGCTTTTTCAGCGAGGCCGCCGCGAAGTCCGGCGTCCCCATAAAAACTATCCGCATTTTAATATTCTCCGCTCTGAAGCTCCTCTTCGGTGAGCATGCGCTCGGCCTTGGAGGTGAAAACTATGCCCTCGAGATGGTCTATCTCATGGCAGAAGCAGCGTGCGGTCAGCCCGTCGCCCTCCACCTCGAACCATTCGCCGAAGCGGTTCTGCGCGCGCACCTTGACGTGCATCGGGCGCTTGACAAGGCCGAATTCTCCTGGCACGCTCAGGCAGCCCTCGGCTCCCTCCTGCTCGCCGGACTCCTCGATTATCTCAGGGTTTATAAGCTCTATGATATACTCGTCCTCATCCTCCGGCACGTTGGTCTCAAGCACGATCACCGCGCGGCGCAGCACGCCAACCTGCGGCGCGGCAAGGCCGACGCCGTTCGCGGTCGAGAGCGTGTCGATCATATCGTCAAGCAGCTGATGCAGACGGGGGTTGAACTCCGTTACGGGGCGGGATTTCTTATAAAGCCCCGGCTGTTCCTTTGTCAAAATATTTCTCTGTGCCATAGCTATCCTCAATCTGTCGGGGCGTTGTCCGCGTATACGGTGACGCCTCTGAATTTTTTGTCTCTGCCGCACTCGATCACCATCTCCGACAGTGCCCGTCGGATCCACGCGTTCGACTCGCAGCAGACATTTATTCTGTATCTGTATCTGTTATTGACCCTGACTACCGGCAGCGGCGCGGGGCCAAGAATATCTATCTCCGGTTTGCCGCTGCATATGTTCCTCAGCCACTCGCTGAGATACGCGCAGCATTTTTCCACCTGCTCCTCGTCAACGCCCGTCACGGTCAGGGAGAATATATTTTTGAACGGCGGTGCGTTCTGCAGGCGGCGCAGCTCTATCTCGGACTCGAAGAACGATTCGTAGTCCTGATCTGCCGCGTACCTGATCGTCTCGTTTTCAGGCGTAAAGGTCTGTATAACGGCTCTTCCGGGCTTGTCTCCCCTGCCGCTGCGGCCGACGACCTGAGTTATCAGAGAAAATGTCCTCTCCCCTGCGCGGTAATCGCCCGCGTACAGGCTCTGATCGGCCGAGATGACGCCGACCAGCGTCACGTTCGGGAAGTTCAGCCCCTTGGTGACCATCTGCGTGCCCACCATTATGGGTATATTTTCGTTTCTGAAGCGCTCAAACAGCTTCTCATGCGAGCCCGCCGGCGCTACCGTATCCGTATCTACGCGCATCACCGGCGTATCCGGAAACAGCTCGTGCAGCTGTTGCTCGACGTTCTGCGTCCCCGTGCCGACGAAGCACAGCTCGCCGCCGCATTCGGGGCACGCGCTGTCCACGCGCTGCACATATCCGCAGTAGTGGCACATCAGGCGCTTGTTTGCGCTGTGATATGTGAGCGAAACGCTGCACCGTGGGCATCTGTAAGTATAGCCGCAATCTCCGCAGCTTATCAGCTTATGCGCGCCGCGGCGGTTGATGAACAGTATGCTCTGCTCGCCGCGCTCGATATTCTGCTGAAGCTCATCCCGCAGGAAGCCGCTTATATCGCTGTCGTTCCCGCGGCGAAGCTCGCGCTTCATGTCAACTATCTTCACTTCGGGAAGCCGCATATCGTTATAGCGGTTTTTCAGCGTGAAGAACGCGTACCGCCCGATGCGCGCGTTATAGCGCGTACAGACGTCAGGCGTGGCGGAGCCGAGCAGCAGCAGACAGTTATTCTGCGCGCAGCGGAACTTTGCAACGTCGCGCGCGTCATACCGTGGATTGTTCTCGGACTTATAAGTCTCTTCCTGCTCCTCGTCTATTATGACCGCGCCCAGATCGCGGAGCGGCGCGAAAACCGCGCTGCGTGTGCCGATAACGACCCGCGCTTTGCCGTTTTTAACGCGCTTCCATTCGTCGTACCTCTCGGCGGGCGAAAGGCTACTGCGAGCCCGCCGGCGCTACCGTATCCGTATCT
>ENA-OUQF01001401-OUQF01001401.1-human-gut-metagenome-genome-assembly--contig:-NODE-1401-length-14537-cov-3.264742_pt1 | contig 14537 bp, 18 predicted proteins | sample MGYA00237947_ERZ548826 | MGnify/ENA primary metagenome ERZ548826 (study PRJEB26490, sample SAMN05194701) | human gut metagenome | biome: terrestrial biome; feature: human-associated habitat; material... | reverse complement strand
CATCTGTATAATAGTCACACAGTCTTTGCTTTGGCAGGGCTGTGCTTTTTTGTTTAAAAAAAGAAAAATGGTGCTGATTTTTTAAAATTCAGTGTAAAAATAAAAAATTTTTTTGATAATAATGCATTGTTGCATAAAAATAGGCAACTTTTATGCTTTTTTGACTATAGGCTGCAAGGGTTAATTTCTGCAAGGCAACAGCAGAAAATCCTTAGCAATTTAAGGAGGATGTATGACAAGAAAGGAAGATAAATTTTGCTGCTTTTATTCTTCAAACGGAAATGTCCGCCTGTCGGCTGTAATGGCAGGGTACAGCAGTAACCCGGAGCAAACGGGACAACAGCTGCTGACAAGAGGCGACATTGCGGGAAGGGTTAAGGAATACCGTGATACCCGAGTAAACGACCTAAGGCTTATGGCGCTGCTTGGGTATGAACGCCTTGCCTTTGGAAGTATTGCCGACTGTATACAGCTTTTGTATATGGAGGCTCCTACACTGCAAAGGCTGGAGGCTATGGATTTATTTATGATTTCAGAAATAAAAAAGCCAAAGGACGGTGCTATGGAGATAAAATTCTTTGACAGGATAAAAGCACTTGAGAAATTAAGCGAAGCACAGGAGGACACTCACGAAAAAAGCCTGCCATTTTATAGGGCTCTTGAAAGAAGTGCGGATATGCTTAGTAACAGCGGTGTTGATAATGACGCTGAGTAGCTTTTCAAAAAAGCAAATGCAGCTGCTTACATGGTGGTGCAGGGGAAGCGGATATTCTGACTGTGACGCCGTTATATGTGACGGGGCGGTTAGAAGCGGCAAAACAATGTGTATGAGCCTTTCATTTATTTCGTGGGCGTTTTACAGGTTTAACGGCGGCAGCTTTGCAATGTGCGGTAAAACCATACGGTCACTGAAAAGAAATGTTGTTACACCTATGGTTGCTATGCTAAAGGAAATTGGCTTTAGCTGTACCGAAAAGCTGTCTCAAAATTTACTTGAGATAGAATTTGACGGAAAAAGCAACCGCTTTTATCTCTTTGGAGGAAAGGACGAATCCTCAGCAGCTCTTATTCAGGGTATGACATTATGCGGAGTGCTGTTTGACGAGGTGGCGTTAATGCCGAAGTCCTTTGTAGAGCAGGCAATAGCCAGATGCTCTGTAAACGGCAGTAAATTTTGGTTTAACTGTAACCCGGAATATCCACAGCATTGGTTTAGGGTGGAGTGGATATTGGGCAGAAAACGAAAAAACGCACTGTATATGCACTTTACAATGGACGACAACCCGTCTCTTTCCGAAAAGATGAAACAGCGTTACAGGTCGCTGTACAGCGGCGCTTTTTACGAGAGGTTTATTCTCGGAAAATGGGTAGGAGCAGAGGGCTGTGTTTATCCTTTTATGAAGGACAATATGTTTGCAGATGTGCCAAAGGGAGTATGCGAACGCTACGCTGTAAGCTGTGACTACGGTACGGTAAACCCTGCGTCCTTTGGACTATGGGGGCTGCAAAAGGGTGTGTGGTACAGAATAGACGAGTACTATTACGACTCAAAAAGAGTTGGCATACAGCGCACCGACGAGGAGCATTACAAGGCGTTGGAAAGGCTGACAGAGGGTAAAAAAATAGACGCCGTTGTTGTTGACCCATCTGCCGCCAGCTTTATTCAGACTATACGCCGACACGAAAAATTTGCGGTAACACCGGCAAAAAATAATGTGGTTGACGGTATACGCAAGGGGTCTACAGCACTAAAGGAAAAGAAAATAAAAATATGTAATTGCTGTAGTGACAGCATAAGGGAATTTGGATTGTACAGATGGAACAGCGGCGGGGCAGACGCTCCCATAAAGGAGAACGACCACGCAATGGACGACATAAGATATTTTGTAACAACGGTTCTGTATAAGCCGCAAAATGAATTTGTAGCCTTTGCAAGAAAAAGAATGTAGGAGGTGTTTGTATGAGGCTATTTAAAAATAAAAAAACGCCTAAACAGAAAATTGCCCAAACCGTAACAGGAAACGGCTTTAGTAATCCGTTTAATGCCCTTAACAGCTATGTGCCTTTGAATAATACACAGCATTTGCTGTATGCAAGCCTTAGAGAGGCTATACCTATTATTGACTCAGCTATAAGTAAGCTGGTGCGTTTGCTTGGCACATTCGAGGTTGTATGTGCCGATAAAACAGCAGAGAGAAGGCTTAAATATTTTTTGGATAATGTAAAAACCGGCGGAAACAATGCAGGCTTTAAGTGCTTTTTGGGCACATATTTTGACAGACTGCTTACCTACGGAACAGCTGTGGCAGAGATTATTCCCTACAGTGACTACAGCAGTATTTACGGCTTGTACAATGCCGCCAACAGCGACATATTGCTGAAGAATAATAGAAATAATCCGCTAAAGCTGGATGTGTATGTACAGCAGGATAACGGTGAGGTTGTGCCTGTGAAAAATCAGGAGCTTATTATGATAACCTCCCTTAACCCACAGCCGGAAAAGGCAGGCGGAACATCAATTTTACAGGGACTGCCGTTTGTAAGCAATATACTTTTAAAGATTTTTACAGCTATTGGGCAAAACTGGGACAGGGTAGGCAATGTACGCTTTGCCGTTACCTACAAGCCGCCTAATGACGGTACAGATGGAATATATACACAGCAAAGAGCCGAGCTAATTGCAGACGAGTGGAGCAAGGCAATGCAGGACAAGGGCTTGTCTGATTTTGTGGCTGTAGGCGATGTGGATATTAAGGTAATTGGTGCAGATAACCAGATTTTAGACTGCCAAACGCCGGGACGGCTGCTTTTGGAGCAGATAGTTTCAAAGCTGAGTATTCCTCCGTTTATATTGGGGCTTTCGTGGAGCAGTACGGAGAGAATGTCGTCACAGCAGGCGGATATTTTAACAAGTGAGCTGGAGCATTACCGAGATTTGCTGAATCCTATGATAAACAAGGTGTGCTCTATGTGGCTGGCTATGAACGGCTACAGCACCGAGCACGAGCTTGTTTGGAGCAATATTAACCTGCAGGATGAAGTAGAGCTTGCAAATGCAAGGTTAATTAATACACAGGCAGATCAGCTTGAAAACAAAAAGGAGTGATATTTTGGCAAGGCTGGAGAAGACAAATAAACATAAAGTAGAGAGCAGCAGCCCTACTAAAGAGGAGCTGGAGCTTATTAACAGCTACACAAGGCGTGAATATACACAGCAGGAGCTGTACACCTTTAGTGTTGTGCTGTGTGACAACGACATTGACAGGGACTATGAGGCATTTTCTGTAAATGCCCTTAAACAGATGGCAGGTCTGTTTGTAGGAAAAACGGGAATTTCAGACCACAACCCTACGGCACAAAACCAAACAGCAAGAATTTACAGCTGTAATGTTGAGTATGTTCAAGGCAGAAAAACTCTTTACGGTGAGCCGTACTGTAAGCTGACGGCAAAGGCGTATATACCTGTTTTGCCGTCAACACAGGAAACCATACAGCTTATTGAAAGCGGTATAAAGAAGGAGGTAAGTGTTGGGTGCAGTGCCGACAGAGTATTGTGCAGTGTATGCGGAGCAGATGCTCATACGGCACAGTGCGGTCATTACAAGGGCAAACAAAACGGCGACATATGCTATCACATTATTGATAATGTTACAGACGCCTACGAGTGGTCATTTGTTGCCGTACCAAGTCAGAAAAACGCAGGCGTTATAAAGTCTTATTACAGGGAGGGTAGTATGAGCAATATTATTGAAGAGGTTAAAAGGGGCAATTACTCGGTTATAAATAACGGTAATGCCAACAAAATAGGCGAATATATCAAGGAGCTTCAACAGCTTGCCGAGTACGGTGCACAGTACAGAAAAGAGCTTGAGGACGAGTATGTAAGATTCAGCTCATTGTGCTTGGACTGCAGCAGCAGTGTATTAAGGTCGGTTGCAAAAAAGCTGAATGTACAGGAGCTGGTACAGCTGAAAACACTTTACAAAAATGCTGTAGAGGGCGGCAGCTTTTTAAAGCCACAGCTTGTTAAAAGCGAAGAGGTGCCAACAGCAAATGACAAGCAGTATAACATTTGATACTGAATTAATTATAGATTTTTAACAGATGCAGAAAGGAAGATTATATGAATATTGATTTTAACGGTTTTAATGAAAAGGTTATAACAATGCAGGCCGACAGTACAGTTACAAAGCCAAACCAGTGGATAAAGGTGGTATCTAACGGTACAGCCGCACAGGCAGACGCCAACGGCAAGCTTGTAGGTGTTACTGTAAATGTTCGCAGCGGCTACTGCGGAGTAATGGTAAACGGCGTGGTTACGGCTAAAAAATCGGGAGATATTGCCTTGGGCTACACAAAGCTTGTTTATACAGCGGCAGGTATTGCACAAAGCACAACAGGAAGAGAGCATTTGGTTTTAAGCGTTACCGATGACGCTGTAACATTTATTCTTTAATATACAGGAGGGTTTAATTTATGGAGCTTTATAAAACTATTAATATTGACAAAAGTATGTATAACCGCAGGGGGAAAACATTTTCACAGGTGCTTGAGGAGCTTGACCCAAGCACAAATTATAAAAACACACCTCTTGAAAAGCTGGACGCCTTTGGCAGACAGCTAAAGAGATTTGACATAAGGGTAAGCGGTGCACAGTCGGATATGGTGGAAAAGTTTTTTCAAACCTCGTCCTCGGCGGCATTGTTTCCTGAATATGTAAGCAGGGCTATTAAGCTGGGTATGGAATATGCCAACGCTTTGCCGGATATTACGGCTACTGTAACCAAAATTGACGGTATGGACTACAGAAGCATTGTTTCTGACCCTGATGACGATACAAGGTCTTTAAAGGTTGTAAGCGAGGGTGCGTTTTTGCCGCAAACAACAATAAAAACACAGGAAAACCTTGTTAAGCTGCTTAAAAGAGGCAGAATGCTGGTTTCTACATATGAAGCACTGCGTTTTCAAAGACTCGACCTGTTTACAGTAACCTTAAAGCAGATTGGTGCATATATTGCCCGTACACAGCTTGCCGACGCTGTAAATGTGCTTGTTAATGGTGACGGCAACTCTAATGGTGCAAAGGTTATTAATGCCTCAGCATCAGGCACCTTAAAATATACAGACCTTGTAAGGCTGTGGACAGAGCTTACACCATATGAGCTAAATACACTGCTTGTGCCTACTGCACTTATGGAGAAAATTCTTGCAATGCCGGAAATGCAGGACTCGCAGGCTACGCTGGATTTTCACGGTACAGGCAAAATGATAACACCAATGGGTGCAAAGCTTATTCATGTGCCAACTTTGGACAGTGATAAGATTGTAGGTATTGACAAAACCTGTGCACTGGAAATGGTGCAAGCAGGTGATGTGCTTGTTGATTACGACAAGCTTATTGACAGACAGCTTGAAAGGGCGACTGTAAGCGTTATAAGCGGTTTTGCAAAGCTGTTTAACGATGCAAGCGTTGTGCTAAAGGTGTAATAGTATGAACTATCAACAGGTATTTCAAAGATTTTGTGAGCTTAGCAGGTTAGGCGAAAAGGAAGCACAGCAGTATAGGTGGCTTTGTAACAATGCTGCCGACGAGCTTAGTGAAATGCTTGTTAGCAACATAGACAAAACAAAATGCAGCGGCAGATTATCTGCCGCGTACTACAGGTACATTATCATTGCGGAAAACGGTGGTGTAACCGGCTTTAAAGCAGGGGATATATCGGTAGATTGTTCAAAAGCAAGGGAATATGCAAAGGAGTATTTACAGCAGTGCTTAAAGGGAATATCCGGCTATATTTCTGACGGCGGCTTTGTTTTCAGAGGTGTATTAATTGATAGAAAAGACGATTATAAATGCTATTGAAAAATTCGGAACAGACTGTGTTTTAACCGAATACGAAACCGGCAGCAAGCACATTGTACGAGGCTTTTTGCAGCCTATAAACAGCAGCTTAAAGCAATATACCCCTACCGAATATACAGAGGCGGGCACAGTGGATAACGACAGCTATCTGTTTTTATTTAATGTTCCTAAAGAAAATATTAATTATGAAAATGCGATGCTGTGGGTATATGACAGCTGTTATTGGATAAAGGACTGCAAGGTGTGCAGGCTTGTTAATAAGCCCCTGTATATGCGTGGAGTTTTAAGCCCATACAAAAGGGAGTGAAGGCTTGAAGAATGTTAATGAAATTTTGAATAATACCATTGAAAGGTTAAGGGCAAGGCTACAAAAGACGGAGTTTTATTTTTATTATCCCAACACAACCCTGTCGCTGCCTGTTAAGGACAAGCAGTACGGCGTTATAAAGGCAAGTGAAAGTTGTAGTACGGCAGAAAACGCAGGCAACAGCAGGGTGAGGGTTGAAGTACAGCTAATGTCACCAATGAATTACACCGGCAGAAAGGTGCTTGAGTGTGCCGAAGAGGCTTTGCAGGTATTGCTTGAAGCAGAGCATGGTCAAAGCACAACAAACGGCAGTATTGGTGATATTGAGTATAAATCGTCTTTACGGTGCTATGTAATAAAAATTGCAGTTGAGTATGTAAGTGAATTGTCAAAGGCTGTAGCTGTAAAAGCAAATAACAGCAGTGTTGATGGCTTGCTGATTAGCGAAAAAGCAAGCTGTACATATACAGATGTAATGGTTTACGGTGAGTCTAAGCCCTATGACAGTGTGCTTTGTAAAAGGCGTTATATCTTAAAGCTGCAAATTGACAGTCTTGGTGAAATGCTGACGGGCAGTAAAATTACTGTTGAATACCAATATAACAAGTACATAGTAAGATATACGGGCTGTTGTGTGGTTGATTGCATAAGTAATATTTTAAGTAAGGTACAAACATATACCTTAAACGCAGTTAGCAGGGAGGTAGTTAAGGTTGAATGAGAGCAACGGTTATGAATTGGAGCTGTACGATTCTAAAAATACAGCAGAGGCAATTTCCGAACAGTTAATTTTTGATAAAAGAAGATATATAAAGGCACTTAACGAGGAAGAGGAGCTAAGCTGATGAAGCAGGGTGTTATGAGATTTATGGGTAAAACTCTTCATCATAATCCACACACAATACAGATTACCGACACCCAGTCGATTTCACAGCAGAAAATACCGTTTTTGCACAGCATTGCAAGGCATACAGGTACAAAAGCGGCTGTAGTAAGCGGTGACGGCACATTTTACGGAGCAGACGCTTATTTGCAGTATTTACAACTAAAGAAGCTATACAAAAGCGGTAAAAGCGGAGTGCTTTCTATAGGCGGTGTACCACCTATAAAGGCATATTTACAGCAGCTTAGACTTAAATATACGCCTGTTGATGATTGTGCAGAGTATAGCTTTACTTTTGTAGAGGCACTTGACGGCAGCTGTAAAGAAAACAGTACCGCACCAACGGATTATACAGTTGGTGAGAATGAGGAGCTTTGGGATATTTCGGCTAAGCTTAATATATCCATAGACAAGCTAATGGAGCTTAACCCCGCTGTAAAAGACCCTACGGCAGTGGCTGAGGGAGAAAGGGTGAAAATAAGTGATTTTTGAGTTTACTAAAACAAACGGAGATAAGGTTATAAAAAACAATCCTGTGTATGCTTACATAAACAGCCGTGTGTCTGTTCCGGCTGACAGCTTAACGGCGGTTTTTCCCTCTAATGACAATAACGACTATAAGTTTGTAAGGGTAATATATGACGAAAAGGTGATATTCACCGGTATAGTTGATTCAAATAAGACAGTTATAAACAGTAAGGGCGTGTCGCAAACATACCAATGCAGAAGCTTGGCGGGATGCTTGCTGGACACACAGCTTATACCCCAAAATATACAAAATATAACCGACACTATTATATACCACAGGTATTTAAGGAGATACGGTATTTCAGTAAAGGAACTAAGCAACAAGCCCATTAACGGAGTGTTGAATGTGGGCAGAGGCAAAAGCGTGTATACGCTTTTAAGCACATACTGCAAAAAGCTGTTTGACGCTGAGCCACGCATTAACCAATGGGGTGAAGCTGTGCTGGACGGTAAAATAAACAGCGGCAGCTTTGTTTTTACAAACGGATATAACAATCTGAGTAAAAACTGCTACAGCTGCTCCGAAATTAATATTGAAAACAGCCGTTACGGCATAATCGGCAAGGTATACGTTCGTACCGGAGTGGAAGAGCTTGGCTACGGCTTACCTGTTATAAATAAAAGGGCGGATGAGAGAGCTGTTGATACGGTAAGATATTTAGACGCATCAACCGGCAGTGGAAACTGCATATACGACGCACAAAGAATAATTGAAAGCTCTAACAATAACGCATTGAGCTTGTCGGTTGTTTGCCCGTGCTTGGTTTATAACCCTTTAGGGGGTACGGCAGCAGTAATTGCAAACGGCGATACATACAGCGACCTTTTTATTAACGGCGTAAGCTATACATATACAGCTGCCGGTATATTTACAAAAATTACAATGAATGAAAGGAATTAATAAATGTTTGACAACAAAAACGAAAACATTGAGGTTAAACCGCAGCTTGCAGTGGTAGCCGACAGTGGCGGCAGTACCGTTAATACGCAGGGAGGCATACCGTATTTAAACGCCAATGTTGCCGCTCCGTATGGAATTACCTCTGTGCCTCCTAAAAGCACACTGACTGTAACTCTTCCGCTGGGCGGCGGTGCTGTGTGCCTGGGTGCAATAGTCGAAAACGGCAGCTTGCTGCAGCCGGGTGAAATAATGCTGCGCTCCCAAGGCGGTGCTGAAATTATATTGAAGAACAACGGCAAGGTATATATTAACGGAAAAGAGGTGTAGCTGTGGATACTGCTTTAAAAAACGGCGATTTTGCGAAAAATTCATCGGGTAAAATTTATAGCATAAATGCCATGGAGGAAACACTCCAACGCTGTAAAATATTGCTTACTGTCAGGCAGGGAAGCTTTGTGTATAATCCACAGCTGGGGCACAGGCTGCATTTGCTTAGGGCTGATGACGAAAGATTGCAGGGAAATGCTCTTGTGCTTGTGCAGGAGGCGTTATATTCAGTGCCGCAGGTTACGGTGGAGAGTGTAACGGCAAAGGTTGAAAATAATGTAATAAGGCTGTTGGTTAATATAAGTGCATATAACCAAACAGAAGTATTGGAGGTGAATATAAATAATGAAGAGCTATGATGAATTTGTATCGGATATGTCAAGGGCTTTTACTTCAAGGGCAGGGTATTCGCCTGACGAAGCGTCGGACATAGGCATTAGAATAAGGGTTTTAGCAGGTGAGCTTTATAACCTGCAGTCAAATATTCAGTGGCTTAAGCAACAGGTTTTTCCGCAGACGGCACAGGGGGAATATTTAGACTACCACGCACAGCTAAGGGGCTTACAGCGAAAGGAGGCTGTAAAGGCCAAGGGTACTGTGTATTTTTCACTTACACAAAATGCTGTGGCAAAGGTTGAAATACCAAAAGGTACTATTGTTTCTACAACAGGCTCGTCACCGGTAAGCTTTGAGACAACAGAGTATTGCTGTATAGATGAGGGCAAAAGGGCCGTATCTGTATCTGCTGTGGCGTTAGAGGGCGGAACAAGCGGCAATGTTATCTCCGGCTCTGTTACAGTTATTGTAACAATGACAGTTGAGAATTTGTCGGTAACAAATATGAGCGGCTTTCAGATGGGGGCGGATGCCGAAACGGACAGTGCCCTTCGTGTTCGCATAATTAACAGCTTAAAATATATTGATAACGGTACAAATATAGCCTACTATAAGAATTCAGCTAAAACTATCAGCGGTGTGGAATGTGTAAATGTAGTACCAAAGCGTGACGGGAGCAATATTGTTAATATTTACATATGCGGGCGTGAGCAAAAGGTTTCACAGCCAATTGTTGATGAGGCCTCTCAATTAATATCCAAGCAAAGGGAAATTAATGTTGATGTAAGAGTTAAAGCGGCAGAGCTGTGCCAATGTGTGATTGAGATTAGTGTAAAATTAGCTGACGGATACAGCATAAACGATGTTAAGCTTCAGCTTACAGAAAAAATAAAAGAGCTTTTGTCTATGTACGAGGTAGGTCAGTCGCTTAAAAGCGATGCCTTGTCAGATTTACTTTACCATCAGGAGGGAATACTGCAGTATCAAATTTTACCGGCTTCAACAGGTCTGACGGTAAAGGAAAATGAAAAAATAGTGCTTAACAGCATTTCTTTAAGGGAGGCAAGCTAATGTCACATATGAGTAATATGACCGCAAGGCTAAAGCCCTTAGGACTATACAGCCTAAAAAGCTCTACAGTAGTGTATAAGGAGCTGATATGCTATTCACAGCAGCTGGAGGCTGTAGCTGATGAAATAAGTAATTTGCTAAAGGAGGCTGTAGTTACAAGTGCCGAGGCTTACGGAATAGAAATGTGGGAACAGCTTTGGGGTGTAAAGAGAAGTGATATGGACATAGCCAAAAGACGGCAGGCAATATCTGAAAGGCTTGCCCTTACCGGCAGAAGCTGCACTATAGCCGATGCAAAAAACTTCTTTCTATCCCTTGGAGCTAAAGCAGAATTTTCTGAGGATTATATAAAAAACAGACTTTACATACACATTACTAACGGCAGTGAGATTTCTATGAATTTCAGAAAGTATATTTCGGCACAGGCATTGGAATTTTTGCCGGCACATTTGGCGGTGTTTTTGGACTACCGCCAAGGAAATTGGAATACTCTGGATAAAAGGAATAACACATTTAATACATATGATGCAATGAATTATACATGGGATAGCTTGGAGCATTATGAATAAGGAGCTGATAATATGAGTTCAAGTAAAAAAACAGAATATATGGGGCTTAATAATTGGTTAGGCACTGACAGGCCGCAAAGAATTGATTTTGTAGATGATAATCAAAAAATTGATTCAACTATGAAAAGTCATGCCTCAAATACGACCCTGCACTGCACAAGTACAGAAAAAGCCAAATTTAACAATCCATTTACTTTTGTAAGCTATGTTGGCACCGGTACAGCCAGCAAAACAGTGCCAATCGGTTATGTGCCTAAAATGGTTATTGTTTTTCAAAAGGATAAGCCGGCTGTTGAGGCTGACTCTGACGGCACAATGCTGAACAATATGTCTGTAGTTGCCAAAGGCAGCGGCAACACAGGCGGTGCAATAATAAGCGACAGCAATGTAGTGGTTTACCAGTCCGGTTCTGCTTCAAATAATATTAAGCAGAATTTAAACAGGCAAAACGGTCAATACTGCATTATTGCCTTTAAGTAATATAATAAATTAATATCGAAAAAAAATAAGCGACAAAAAATATCGGTCAAAATCAGCCTTTAATATTGGTTGGTTTTGACCGAATTTATTTTTGAAAATCAGTATGTAAGATTATCGTAACAACGAAAATTTGTTTATTAAAATTTGCCCGAAATAATATTAATTAATATAAATAATATAAAATAAAGAACAGAAGCATACATTTTCAACAAGGAAATGTACGCTTCTGTCTTGGAAGGTATATATGAAAAAAGGTATCAGCAAAATTAAGCTGTTTAATCAACAACTAAATGATAACACTATCTTACTGATATGTCAACACTTTTTTCTTAAAAAAATGATTTTTTTTGACTGAATTTATTACAAAATCCTATAGAAACACTTGGGTTGATAAATTGCAATAAAAAACATATTACATTTTGACAAAATAGGGCACCGGTGGTATTATAAGCTATAGGAAAGACGGTTTTTTGTTCGTTTTAAATGCGGATAAGAATTAAAAGGGAAGCAGGTGAAAGTCCTGCACAACAGCCATTACTGTAATTAAGGTGAATGTCTGCAATAGCCATTGGTTTTTACCGAGAAGGTGCAGTACAAAAGTGTTTTGGTTAAAGCCCGTATACTTGCCTTATAAGTCAGGAGACCTGCCTCTTTCTATGGTTTTTTCTCACTTGGGTAATGGAGTGTGGTACCATACGCCGCCTGCGGTATTTATTATTAAATTTTGTGCTGCTGCGGAATAATTGTGGTTTAAGTCATTCTGATTATCCTTAAAATTATTTTGAAAGGATGGTAGTAATGAAGAAAAAGCTAACCTCCGCCTTGGCAGTGCTTATGGCGGTACTAACAGTAGTTTCGTTTTCATCTCTTCCGGTATTCGCCGAAAATGAAGAAGCAAGCGAAATTAATGTAACATTCTCGCTTATGGGTGATGCTGCCCATGGCTCAAACGGAACTCACTACAATTTCTACAACTGGATTTCTCCGGAAAGTGTAACGGTAACGGAGGGTACATCTGCTGCTGAGCTTTTAACAGATGTATTGGACAAAAAAGGCTTTGCCTATAGTATGAATAACGGTTATTTTACAGACATAACATCTCCGGGCGGTTGTAAATTGGCTGAATATACAAACGGCGGTGGTTCCGGCTGGATGTATGCTGTAAACGGTTCAACTCCTATGGTTGGCGCCGCTGATTATCTTCCAAAGGACGGCGACACGGTTACTTGGTTTTATGTAGATAATTATTCAAGCGACCCTCGCTTATTAAGCAATAAATTTGAGCCTGAAGCAGCCTTAAGCAGTCTTGAAGCACAGTGGGACAGCTACCACGCAAACAACGGTGTTGTAAAGAACAGCGTAGCAGACTGCGAAGGTACATCAGAAAACTTTACATTCCAGCTGAAAAATGCAGATGAGTGGAGCAAGGGCGTTTCTGATCCTCTTGTTGTAGGCAATAATGTATATGTAGCCGCAGGTGATTTGCTTTATGTGCTTGACTCAAACGGCGAGCCTGTAAACGGAGTAGCCTTGGAAAAGTCTATAGGCTACACCTCACGACTGCTTTATGCGGACGGTATAATAGTTGTTCCGTTTGCAAACGGAGGGCTTCAGGCATTGTCTGCCGAAACTCTTCAAACCTTGTGGGTAACTGATGATGTTTCATATACCGATAGCGACAATAATTCCAAAACTCAGCAGGCACTTACTTCTCTTACATACGACGAAGGGTATATTTATTACGGAACAGCCTGTGCGGATTTTTCTTCAAGCTCTTGCGGCGTATACAAATGCGTTGAGCTGCTTACGGGCAAGGATGTATGGCAGTACACAAATGACGCTTCCGGCTACTACTGGAGCGGTGCGGCCGTTTCGGGCAACGCTCTGATTTTTGCCGGTGATGACGGAATAATTACATCCCTTAACAAGAAAACCGGTGAGATGCTCGACAGCCTTGCTACAGGACTAAACGGCGTTAGATCTACTGTTGTTATGTCAGGCAATACCGCTTACTGTACAACTCGTGACGGATATATAGTATCCTTCAGCGTTGACAGCGAGGGCAAGCTGAGCGATTTAAAATCTGCCAATTTTGCAAAAAGCTCTACCTGCACACCAACTATTGTAAATGATACAGACGGCAACGCTGTTGTAGTAGCAGGCGGTGCAACAGCAGACTACAAGGGTATTCTTGCTGAAATTGACGCTGCTACACTGGAAGTTAAAAGAACAGTTTCAGCTATTGCAGATATAAAGAGTGCTCCGGTAGCAGATATAGTAAACGGACGCACCTACATATTCTATACCGCCAACAAAACACCGGGCAGTCTGTATATGCATGAGCTTGGCTCCGACAGCTCAGAGGAAATATATACACCGGATTCAAGTGCACAAAACTACTGTATGGCAAGCCCTGTAATGGACAACAACGGTCACATTTACTACACTAACGATTCCGGCTGCCTAATGAGTGTAAACTTTGTTGCACCGTATTTGACAGGCGACGCTGACGGCAACGGTAAAATAGAATTAGCTGATGCAGTTATTATTCAGAGATTAATTTTATATCCTGAAAAACAAACGCCGGCTTTGCTGGCTCGCTGTGATGTAAACGGCGACGGTGCTGTATCGGCATTTGATGCAGTAATGCTGTTAAGGCGTATTATGGATTATCAAGAGCTGTAAAAGCACTTTAAAAATCAATTGTATTTACCTAGGGCTGCTCCGTTTTATATGGAGCGGCCCTTTGTACATAAAAGTATTAATTTTGCCATTATTGCTGCGGTTTTTATAGGTTAATTTTGTCAACTTACCCAAAGTTAGGCTATGATTTAACGAAAGCGTTACAGTAATGTAATTTTAAATACTATATTTTTGTTGAAATAAGCACCCGCTATGTGTTATAATAAAACACATAATCGGAAAGTAGGTGTTTTAATGGCTGATTTATGTTATGGTTGTATGAAAGATACACACGGTGAGCATGAGTGCCCACACTGTGGTTTTTCGCAGGACACTGTACAAACTTCTCCGTTCCTTCCTTTAGGAACAAAGCTGGAAAATGGCAGATATACTGTTGGAAAGGTGCTGGATAACAGATCAGACAGTGCCAGATATATTGGCTATGACAATAAAAAAGAAATGGCAGTTTCAATTAGAGAATTTTTGCCGAAGGACTTGTTTTCCCGTTCCGAAAACAGCTCGGTTGTTACCGTTGAAAAGGCTAATATAAAAAAGTTCAGCGAGCTTAAGCAGCAGTTTATAGATGTCGG
>ENA-OUQF01001400-OUQF01001400.1-human-gut-metagenome-genome-assembly--contig:-NODE-1400-length-14560-cov-5.847018_pt1 | contig 14560 bp, 10 predicted proteins | sample MGYA00237947_ERZ548826 | MGnify/ENA primary metagenome ERZ548826 (study PRJEB26490, sample SAMN05194701) | human gut metagenome | biome: terrestrial biome; feature: human-associated habitat; material... | reverse complement strand
CGATGGTGGTGTTCGGCAGCGGCAGATGATTGCGCACATAGTCGATGAGCACTGGGGTGGCGGTCAGATGGTCGACCGGAGCGTCGAAGAAGCCCTGCTCCTGGGCGGCATGCAGGTCGACAGTCATGATGCGGTTGGCGCCGGCGGTGCGGAACAGGTCGTACACCAGGCGGGCGGTGATGGGCTCTCGGCCCTGATGCTTCTTGTCTTGGCGCGAATAGCCCATGAACGGCGCAACCACGGTGATGGTGCGTGCCGAGGCGCGCTTGAGCGCATCCACCATAATAAGCTGTTCCATGATCCACTTGTTGATGTCGCCGTAATGGCATTGCAGCACGAACACGTCGGCACCGCGAACCGGTTCGGTATAACGTACGTACATCTCGCCGTTTGCGAAGTCGTATGCCGTGGTTTCCAACACCTGGGTGCCCAGGCAGTCTGCGACTTCCCTGGCCAGTTCGGGGTATGCGCGGCCCGTGACCAGCGCCATACGTTTATCCGGAGTGCCCTCAAGAATCGTTGACATTATTGTGCTGCCGTCCTTTGTGTTCCATGAGCAAGAAATAGCCTTCACCAGTGTACCCGCAGCCCTGTCATGCAGTCGGCGGCCGGGTTGTCATGCGTACAGGCGCGTGATTGACGGACGGTGGATGCTGCTGAGCGTCGGTGGTTTGGGGGTTTCGCAATCTATCGATACTGAGGGGTGGCTCATCGTCAGTGGTTTGGGGAGGGTGGGCTGGCGTGAGACGTGTGAGACCGTAGGCTTGGTCGAACGGCCTTGAGTGTGTCGAATACGTCCCAGGCCAGCCCAGACTGCTGACGGTGAGGGTGGACTGAGTGTCGGTGGTTTGGGGCAGTCTGCCGACGGGGCGAACTACTCCAACGCGAAGGCTTTGCGGATCATGCGCATCTGCAGCCATGCGGAAACGCCCACGCCGAGCATCGCCCACAGCAGCGGTACCCACATGATCGCGCCCGGTACGGTGGCCAGCAGTGCGATCGGCAGAATATCCAGCACAAACACGGCGATGGCGACCATCGGTTTCAGGACGGCCAGGCGTGCCGACTGCTTGATCTGTTCGACCACGCTGAGCTTGCTGCGGCCGGTCAACGGCAGCACGAATGCCAGTGCGATGCCGAGGAACGCGAACACCGCCACGGTGATGCCGTACACCACGGATACGGTGTTGCCGGACTGCCGTGAAAGGAACCACAGGTCGAATGCGGCCAGCGCCCATACGCATGCGATGATCGCCGTCAATGCCATGGTGGTGCCGAAGCGACGCTTGAACGCTTTCCAGAAGCCGCGGAAGATGCCGTTGTCGCGGCCTTCCTGCATGCTTCGCGCCACTTCGCAGGCTGCCGCGGTGGAGGCGCCGATGGTCACGATGGGCAGCGAGCATACCGCCCATGCCACGGAAAGCATGGCGAGGTCGCCCACGGTGTTCATGAACATGTTGTAGGGGTTGTCTTCGCGGAAGAATCGTGAGTTCATGGCGGGTCCTTAATTCCTGGTGGTTTGCGGTTGATGCGTGCGATTATGCGTGCGGTTGAGTATGCGGCGGGTTAGCGGTACAGCCAGTCGATGAATTCCCGTGCCGTGCCAGCGTTCTGTGTGTTTGCGGCGATGCCGATCAGTGCTTTGGAATCCGCGGAGTCAAGCGTGTTCCATGTTGTCGCCTGCGCTAGGCTCAGCCCGTAGGCTTTGGCTGCCCCTTTGCCGCTGCCTGACACGTCCGGGTTGTCGTCGTCGGCGTCGTTGTAGCCGCGCAATTGCACCAGGCTGTCGGCAAGGGAGGTGCGTTGTGCGGCGTTGAGCGAGGTGGCGAGGTTGCTGCAATACCCGTAGCCGGCGAGTTTTTTGAATTCGGATTGCGGTGCGATGATCACGTCGATTTGTTTGGCGGCGAGCATGGTCTGCAGTTTGCTCAGGCCGTCTTTGCTGGTGTCGAAATAGCTGTCGATGTTCACGTCCCGGCCGAGTTTGGCGGAGAATTTCTGTTGGAGCTGCTGCGCTTCGGTGGTGGTGATGGCGTTGTCGATCACCGCCGCATACAGTTTCGGTCGGCTGGCAGGCGTGACTGCTTTGACGATCATGAAGGCGGCCAGGGCGATGACGATGATCGCGCCCAGCGTGGGCATGAGGAAGTGCTCACGGAAGTATGTGGCCTTGGCCCTCGTGGGAAGCGAACGGAATATGGCGAGTTTGGATTCGCCCGCATGCTCGGGTTCTGTGGAGAGTGCGTCGACGGCTTGCTTCTGATCGTCGGTCAGCTTCATCGCTGCCATGTGGCTCACCTCAGTTTACTAAAACCATTTGGTTTACTTAACCGCTTAATATATGCTTGGATAACAGAAAAGTCAACCTAGCAACGTGGTAGGAGGGCTTTTCTGAACGGTGCATGCGGCTGCATAGGCACAGCGGCAGGTACACAACACGAATACAGGATCTCAACGGCTTAAACCAAAGAAGGGAACGACGATGTTTGACCAAGGCAGCCATGTGGTACTGAAACGCGACGGCGTCTGCGTGATACTGAAAACACCGGTAGACGAAATGCCGCAAGTGGAATATTGGGGTCGTGACTTCGGCATGGGGCAGAGCGAACCGCTGCTCGGCCAGCTGGATGCGATGACCCTGAAAGTCACCCCGCCGCAGGAAAAGCCGGACGCCGCGCTGCGCCCGTCATTGCTGCCGCAAGGCGCCGAAGCCTTCGCCGGACGCCCAGGGCTCGAAGCATATCGCGGCGCTAAACCGGTGTTCGCCCGCTGGACGACGGTCAACACATCGGTCGCATCCGAAGGAACCGACGAATTCGGCACCTCCATCACCATCACCGCCGAAGACGCCGTGAACAAGATCCGCCTCGAACTCACGCTTGCGCTACAGCATGGCGGTCTTATCCTCATCACGCAGACCATCACCAACACGTCTGACGCATCCGGTGCAGACGGCGCCGCCGAACCACTCACCGTAAACTGGCTCGAATCCACGCTCCCCATGCCCAAACGCGTCGACACGCTCACCCAGTTCACCGGTCGTTGGCCGCTCGAAAAGCAGCCCCGCAGCGCCGCACTGCCATCCGGCTCCGTTACCCGCGAATGCCGCCACGGCAAAACCGGCCACGAAAGCCCCTGGATGTTCATTGCCACCAACGGCGAACCGAAATGGTCCGAAGGCGACGTGTGGGCCTGCCACCTGGCATGGAGCGGCAACCAGACCTACCGCATCGACAACCTGCCCTGCCACGAACCGCTGATTGGCGCGGGCGAACTGCTCGGCCCCGGCGAAATCCGGCTGGCCGGCGGCGAACACTACACCACGCCGCAAGTATGCTTCTCCTACTCCGCCGAAGGTCTTGACGGCATGGCCTCACGCTTCCACACCTGGCTGCGCGGCACGCCTGGACGAGTGAACCCGGTAACCAAACCCCGCCCGTTCACCCTCAACACATGGGAAGCCGTGTACTTCGACCACAACGAAGCCACACTGAACAAGCTCGCCGACCGCGCCGCCGAAGTCGGCGTGGAACGCTTCGTACTCGACGACGGCTGGTTCCATCTGCGCCGCGACGACACCAAAGGCCTGGGCGATTGGGTGGTCGACCCGGCAGTATGGCCGAACGGTTTGGACGCCCTGGCCGAGCATGTGCACGGGCTCGGCATGGAATTCGGCCTATGGTTCGAGCCGGAAATGGTGAACCTCGACTCCGATTGCGCCCGCGAACACCCCGAATGGATCCTCGCCGCGCCGGAAGCCGTGCCCTACCGCGAAGACGTCTCGTACCGCACGCAATACGTGCTCGACCTGGCCAATCCAGCCGCATACCGTCACGTGCACGACCAGATGGCCGCACTGATCGGACAGCTCGGCATCGACTACATCAAATGGGATCACAACCGCGACGTGACCGAACCGGTGCACGACGGGCAGTACGGCCTGCACGAGCAGACACTGGCCTGCTACCGGCTGTTCGACGACCTCAAACGCGAATTCCCCGGACTGGAAATCGAAAGCTGCTCCTCCGGCGGCGCGCGCACCGACGCCGGCATCCTGCAACACGCCGACCGCATCTGGGGCTCCGACTCCAACGATCCGCGCGATCGCGTGGACATCCAGCGCTACACCGAGCTGGTGGTGCCGCCTGAAATGATCGGTGCGCACGTAGGCCCCTCGCCGGCACACTCCACGTGGCGTGCCGCCGACCTGAGCTACCGTGCCGCCATCTCGCTCGAAGGATGCAGCGGCTTCGAATGGAATATTCTCGAATGCTCCGATCAGGAGCTGGCGTCGCTCAAGGCCTTCGTGGCGCTATACAAGGAACTGCGCGGACTGTTGCACACCGGCCGCGTGCAGCACGCCGACTTCATCGACCCGGCATTGCGCGGGCGCGGTGTGGTATCCGCCGACGGATCGCACGCCGTGTGGGTGGTCGCCACCACCACCAATCTGCGTGATGCGCTCGCCGAACGACTGCATGTGCGCGGGCTCGACCCGAGCCGCACCTATCGTGTGCGTCTGCGCGACGAGGTCGGCGAACCGCGATGGGGATGGAACACGCCGCAATGGATCGCCGCGGCATGCAACGGCGGATTCGAAGCGTCCGGATCGCTACTGGAACAGATCGGCTTGCAGCTGCCGCCGCTATGGCCCATGCAGGCCGTGATCCTGGAAATCAAAGCAATGTGATGATGAATCGAGGCAATATGATGATGAACACTGCAACCCAGTGCGCAGCAGACGCCGCAACCGCCGGCAGCCAGCGTTCCGTCGATCCGCGTCCAGTCGATCCGCAGCTCAATACGCCGACCCGCAGCCTCTTCGCGTCTCTGCATCAGGCAAGCGGTCGATTCGCCATGTTCGGCCATCAGAACGAAACCAGCAACGTGATCGGCACGAACACCGACTCCGACGTGCATGCGGTCACCGGCACCTACCCGGCATTGTGGGGCAACGATCTGAGCGGCGTGGAACGCGACGAAACCACCAATATCGACGGCTTCTCCATGGACGACATTCGCGCCGAACTGCTGCGCGCCTACAACATGGGGGCGGCGGTGACCATGAGCTGGCATTCCGCCAACCCGATCACCCTCGGAGGCTACGGGCACAATATGGCCCCCGGGTCCGTGGCGGCGGTACTGCCCGGCGGCGCACGACATGAGCGGTTCCTCGAATGGCTCGATCGCGTGGCAGCCTTCCTCAGCTCGGTGGTCGACGATGCAAGCGGAGAATCCGTGCCGATCATATTCCGACCATTCCACGAACATACCGGCGACTGGTTCTGGTGGTGCACCGGTTCGCCAGCGCGTCCCACCGACACCACGCCCGAACAGTTCATCGCACTGTGGCGCATGACCGTGGAATACCTGCGCGACGTGCGTGGCCTGCACAACGTGCTCTACGCCTACTCGCCCGATCGCAGCCGCATCGACATGAGCTCGGCTGCCACCTGCGAAGCCGGGTACCTGTATGCTTACCCGGGCGACGACTACGTGGACGTGCTCGGATTCGACGACTACTGGGATATTGCGCCAGCCGAAGCCCAGGCCGAACAACCGCACGAACGGCACAACGATCTGATCACCATACTGTCGGTGGTCGGGCGTCTTGCCCGCGAGCGTGGCAAGCTTGCAGCAGCCACCGAAGTGGGTTCGCCCGGCGAATTCGCATCGCGGTATGTGATGAGCGAGGCGGACAAGGCCGCATTGGCCGGTGCAGGCGGCCCGGCGGCGCCATCCGAAGCCGATTCGCCATGGGCCCACTATCTGCTCACCGCGGCGCTCGCCAACAGCGATACGCGCCGGGTGCTGTGGTACATGCCGTGGCGCAACGACCCCGATGCGGCCGGAACCGGGGCATATGGCACTCCGGTGGCCGGATCGCGGTATGCCGCCGATTTCCGCCGCTTCGCCGAACATCCCTTCATCCGCATGGCCAACACACTCCCGCCGCTGTACTGATTCCGTCGCTGTACTGATCTCCGCGGGCGTGACGCCGATGACTGTGATTGTGTGACAACAACTGTGACCAGGGTGACACATTCTGTCGTTCCAGTCACAGTTGTTGTCACGATTACCTCGTGTTGTTGTAACGCCAGTCACGGTTGTTGGTTTGGGCGGGACTGACGTCATGGAGGAGAGGTTAGGCGGGGTTAGAAGGAGGTTAGGCGGGGTGTGGCAATTAGGCGGGACATCAGAGTTCTGGGATGTGGCGTGTCCAGCTTGCGGCTTAAGCGCTTAAGCAGTACGATGAGGGCAACGGCGCGGGAGTGCGATGCAGCTTCCCGAGCAGGAAACTGAAAAACGGAATTTGGCGAGACTGCACACCGAGACTGCACGGCAGAACTGCACGGCGAAACCATAAGGGCGGCCTGAACGGCTGCAGAGCTGGCGAGAGCTGGTGAAATCTGGTGAAAGCCGGATGGCGGCGCGACTGGTTGGCCGGGGTGAAACCTGGTGAAGACCGGGCGAAAGCGAAACCGGCCGACCAAACTGGATCGAACTGTCGATCGGATTTGGCGGTGTGTCTCTGCCGGCGTGGAGTGCTGAAGCGATTCAGTGCCGTGCGGTGCGACAAGTCCGGGATTCAGCGCACGGCAAGTTGAAGACAAGTTGCAGACAAGTTTTGGAACAGGCCTCAAGAAAGGACTTGATATGGCTGTTGACGATGCGAAATACCAGTTGGGGACGCCGGAGAACAAGGCGTTCCTCGACGCCGCACGCGATAATCTGCTGAATTTCGGCACACGTTTCCCCGCCCCGGACGGCAGCTCCTACTGGCTGGGCGACGACGGCACCCCATGGAAGGACCGCAATCGTGCCACATGGATCACCTGCCGTATGACCCACGTGTACTGCCTGGGCGCATTCGTCGGATTCCCGGGGGCAGAGGAGCTGGTCGATGCCGGTTTGAAGGGGCTCAAGGGCGCACTGCACGATGACGTCAACGACGGCTGGTACCCGGAGATCACGCCGGAAGGCGGCTATACGCCCACCAAGCAGTGCTACGCGCATGCCTTCGTGCTGCTCGCGTCATCCTCCGCAACCCTGCTCGGCCGCCCTGGCGCAGCCGAACTGCTCGATCATGCCAAGCAGGTCTTCCTCGACAAGTTCTGGGACGATGAAATCGGGCTGTCCGTCGATACGTGGAACACCGAATTCACCGAACTCGACCCGTACCGTGGGCTCAACGCCAACATGCATTCCGTCGAAGCGTTCCTGGCTGTCGCCGACGTGACCGGCGAAGAGGAGTGGCGCACGCGTGCCGGCCGCATCATCGACCATGTGCTCGGCTGGGCGAGGTCCAACAATTGGCGCATCCCCGAGCATTTCCATGCCGACTGGTCGCTTGATCTCGAATGCAACCGCGAGAAGCCGGACGACCAGTTCAAGCCGTATGGCGCCACACCGGGCCATGGCATCGAATGGGCCCGCCTGATCACCCAGTGGGCCACCAGCACCTACCCGAACGATCCGGCAACTGCGGCACCGTACATCGAAGCCGCCGAGCATCTGTTCAACCGTGCGGTCGAGGATGCGTGGAACGCGGACGGCGCACCGGGCATCGTCTACACCACCGATTGGGACGGCAAGCCGGTGGTGCACGACCGTATGCACTGGACGCTGGCCGAGGGCATCAACACCGCCTCCACGCTCGCCCGTGTGACCGGCAAGGAATCGTATGCCAAATGGTATGCGACCTTCCTTGAGTATGCGGACAGCACGGTGATGGATCACGTCAACGGATCGTGGTTCCACCAGCTCGATCGCGCCAATCAGCCGATCGGCACCGTGTGGCCGGGCAAGTCCGACCTGTACCATGCCACGCAGTCCATGATGATTCCGCTGCGCGACCCGAGCCTGTCCATCGCTCCAGCAGCCAAGAAACAGGGCTGAGGTAACTGTGCTGAGGCAACTGGGCTGATTCCGTCGTACCCGAAACGGGCCTGCCTGCAAGGTTTTTCTTCCTCCTTGCTCCCTGCGGGCCGCCCGTAACACCTATGGCCGTGCGTAATAGGCCATGGCAATGGGCCGTTGGCTTCCAACGTTTGGGAAGCCAACGGCCCATAATCTATGCGGCTGATCTATGCGGCGAATCTATAAGGTTCGCTGCGCGACTAGATGCAGCCAGCCCATGCGACATCTGCGCGCCATGCGCCGCATGTCACGCCGCCTGATGCGAGAACCGCTTCTGCAGCTCGTAGGCCGCGAACAGCACGATCAGCCAGATCACGCCGGCGACCACGGCGATACGGTAGCTGGCGGAGAAGCACATCAGCGCCACGACCAGCGCCATGAATGCGATCACGATATACGGCATCACACGTGCAAACGGCAGCTTGAACGCGATCTTGTCGAGCGCCTCCTTGCCCTTGAGCCCCTTGAGCTCGGCAGGGCCGTCGCCCGCGGCCACCACGCGGCGGAAGTGGATTTCGGTAATCATGATCATCGTCCAGTTGATTGCGGCGGCGATGGTGGCGATCGACATCAGATAGTTGAAGGCGAAGTCGGGCCATACGAACACCACCACCACGGCGATGGCGATGATGATGGCGGAGGTGATCACGCCGGCGGCCGGCACGCCGCGCTTGGTCAGCTTGCCCAGGTATGCCGGGGCGTTGCCCTGCTTGGCCAGCGAATACAGCATGCGGGAGTTGGCGTACAGGCCGGAATTGTAGACGCTCATCACGGCGGTCAGGCACACGAAGTTGAGGATGCCGGCGGCCGCATGCACGCCCACGGAATCGAAGATCTGCACGAACGGGCTGGAATTGCCGTCGATCTTGCTCCACGGCACCACGGCCATGATCACGCCGAGCGCGAAGATGTAGAACACGAGAATACGCCAGATGATGCCATTGGTGGCCTTGGGGATCGTGACGCGCGGGTTCTCCGTCTCGCCTGCGGTGATGCCGATGAGTTCGGTGCCGCCGAAGCTGAACATCACCACGACCAATGCCATCATGAGGCCCGTCCACGTGCCGTCCGCATTGCGGGTCATCAGGCCGTGCGGCAGGAATCCGCCGTCCACGGTGAACCAGTTCGCGAAGCTTGCGCGAATGCCCGAAGCGGTGGGCACGTTGGCGACGATCACGTACAGGCCGCCCAGAATCATGGCGATCACCGCCACGATCTTGATGATGGCGAACCAGAATTCGAATTCGCCGAACTTGCTGACGCCCATCAGGTTCAATGCGGCGATCACCACTAGGAACACGGCCGCCGAAACCCATTTGGGGATGTTCGGGAACCAGTAGTTCACAAAGGAGCCGACCACGGCGAGCTCCACCATGGCCACCAGCACGTAGTTGAACCAGTAGTTCCATCCGGAGATGAAGCCGGCGCGTTTCGACCAGTAGCGTGTGGCGTAGTAGCTGAATGCGCCCGCCTTCGGGTCTTCCACGGCCATTTCGCTCAATGCGCGCACGATCAGGAAAATGATCAGGCCGCCGATCAGGTAGGCCAGCAGAATGGACGGTCCGGCCAGTGCGATCGATTCGCTGGAACCGTAGAACAGGCCGGTTCCGATGGCTCCGCCCAATGCGATCAACTGGATGTGGCGGTTCTTCAAGGATTTACGTAGTGTTGCGGGCACTGGCACGTCGTCGGTTTCGCGCGGCTTCTTTGCGGCGGTGACGTCGCTCATGAGTCTTCCTCTTCTCTGTTGTTGACTGGTATGTTGCTCGGTGCGTTTGTTCGGTGGTTTGTGTGGCGTTTCCGCGACTGGTTGCGCTGGCTTGTGTTTGCCTCACTCGCGGCACCTGCGATTGGCCTTGTTGCGGGCCGCCGCTCCCGATTGTAGCCGGAAGTGGCTGGAAACGTCTTACGTTGGCCGCAGAACGACTGAGCGGGCGACCTGACGAACGGCGACCGTAGCGAAAGCGTGCAGCTGGTGACCGCATCGATCCGATCAGCTCGCTCAAGTCCGTGGAATAATCTGGCGTGGTCTGGAGCCCGGTGGCTTGGGAATGACGAATGTCCGTTTCTGGCGATTCGGACGCCAGGCGTCCATAGACTTAGTGCCCTCAGTTCTTCGGATACCGGTAGTCGTGCGGCAGTTGCGTGGTGCGTTGCGGATCCAGTCCGAGCTCCTCCAGCTGCCGGTCGATTTCGTGCTGCGCGCGTTCGACGAGCTCGGACCGAGACTTGCCAAGGGCATCCCGCTTCTCCAGCATTCCCAGTGTTTCCGCCATCCGCTTGAGCCGGTCCTGATGATGCAGCAGCATGCGCACCTGCGCATGTTCGCGTACGATCGTTCGCCAGTCGGAAGGCGTGTGCGCGATCTCGCGTACCGCGGTTACCGGATGCACGTCGGCTACCTGGTAGGTGACGGAACCGAGCAGCGGCATCAGGAACACCGTAATCGCGCCGGCCGCGACCAACGTCGACGCGGTGTCGCTTTGCATGGTGCCGACCTTCACCGCCAGCGATGTGACGGCGACGATGATCGGCAGCGCCGTCGTGCAATACAGGGCTACCGTGACGCGGTGATGCGACGACATCGGATTGCTGCGTTTGTCGATCGACATGGCGATGTATACCGGCACCGCACGAATCAGCATGAGCATGACGATGAATGCTACGAGCAGGGTGGGTCGGCCGGCTACGGCATTCGCGTTGATTGCGGCGCCTGATACCACGAAGAACACGGGGATGAGGAATCCGTAGCCGACGCCTTCCAGTTTCATTTCCAGCGACTTGCTGCCGTCGGGGATGATGTAACGCAGGATGAAGCCTGCGGCGAACGCGCCGAGCACCGCGTCAAGTTCGAACAGTGCAGAAATGGTGACAAGGAAGATGAGCAGGAATGTGGTCAGTCGCATGAGCGTTTGCGATGACGTGTTCGCGTTTTCCGTAAGGAAACGGTACATCCGGTAGCCGGTTTTGCGCGCTTTTGCCGGCAAGGTCGCGCAGATAAGGCAAATGGCGAGGAACGCGCCGAGCACCAGCATGGTCTGCCAGCCGGTGCGGGTGGATAACAGGATGGCCATGGCGATGATTGGGCCGAGTTCGCCCCACGTGCCGTATGAGATGATCGCGTCGCCGATGGGGGTACCCTCGAGTCCACGTTCCTTGAGAATAGGCATAAGCGTGCCGAGCGCGGTGGTGGTGAGCGCGATGACCGTGGCCACGCCGTTGATGCCTTGCTTGGCGAAGAACGGTAGGAATGTCACGACTAGCCAGGCAAGCCCCAGCGTGACCACCCATGTAAGCAGGCCGACTTTGCCCTGATGTCCGGCAAGCCGCTTGGGGTCTATTTCGTAGCCGGCGAGCAGGAACAGGAACGCCATACCAAGCTCGCTGAGGAGTTTCACGGCGTCGTTCACTTCAATCACGCCGAATCCGTAGGGACCGAGTACGGCTCCGGCGGCGAGCAGCAGCACGGTCTGCGGAATGAACTTGCCGGGAATCAGCTGCGCCACAATGGGGCTGACGGCCGCCACCGCCATGATGATGGTCAAGGAAACAAGCTCTTGCGTCATACCACCGAGCGTAGTGAACATATGTGACGGAACGAATGCTGCGTGAAATCATGACACGCGAGAAGGGACGTAACGAAAAGAAAAATTTTCCGGGGGGGGGGGGGGGGCCCAAAGCAAAAAAAAAAAAACGTTTACAATATTGGAACGATTGGATTTTTGGAATGATGGTCTCGCCATACATGGAGGGGCGATGACGCCTTTTGGGGGAATCTATGAGGGGAAGGGAAGGGAAAATGGCAATATCATGCGGATTAAGCAGTTCAAGGGGGTGCACGATGATCGACAAGTTCACCGCTAAAGAGCGCGCGTATTTGGCAAGTCTTCCGGCGGTCAAGAGCGTGAGCCCATCCCATATCCGATATACCGACCGTTTCAAAGTCGAAGTCATGTGCCGATACAATGCTGGCGAATCGCCATCCGCCATCTTTCGTGAAGCGGGACTCGACCCGAAATTCATTGGCTACAAACGGGTGGAGCGGTGCATCGCACGGTGGAAGCAGCAGGAGGAACGTGACGGGCGTCGAAAAGGGAAAGGATCCGCGAACCACTATCTGCAGGATGTTGAAGACGATTTGTCAATCGCCGAACTGCAAGGTGCTGCGCACGAAGAAGAGACGGATGGACTGACCTCGGCTGACGAATCGCAGGATATGGCGGCAAAGCTTGCGCAGGCGCAACTGACCATCGACAAATGCGATCTGCTCATCGCCAAACAGGCGTTGCGTATCGACGAGCTGGAACGCGTGCTGCGGAAGTTCATCCAGTGACGGACATGCGGCAACAGCAGGAGGAGCGCTATCGGGAACCGTCTTTCGAAGAGGCGGTCGACATTGCCGATGAGGTGCGGCAGTGGCGCATGGATCGCAGGAAAGTCATTGCCATGCGGGTGGTTGCGGCGCTGTTGATCATTCTTGCGATAGGCATCGGCGGGTTTCCTACGTTTCTGCAGTATCAATCGGCGCGGGAGCTACGGAATACGTCGAACCGGTCCGTGCAGACGGTTGCCGGCTGGCCTTATCCCCAAGCCGATGAGACGTTCGCCGCGGCCAAAGCGTATAACAGGCGGCTTGCGGCTTCAGGACAGCCGGTTCTCGGCGAGGCACAAGACCCGTTCTCCCAAGTGCAGGGCGGCTCGCAGTCCAGTGAATCCGGTGCCGCGGAATCAAATAGCGCCAGTGCCAAAGATAAGGAATATCAAAGCCTGCTCGATTCCGGCAGCGGCGTGATGGGAACCATCCGCATTCCGAAGATCTCCGTACGCCTGCCGATCTACCATGGCACGTCGCAGTCGGCGCTCGCATCCGGAGCCGGACATCTGTATGGCAGCAGCCTGCCGGTGGGCGGGCGGAGCACGCATGCGGTGATCACCGGCCACCGTGGGCTGGTCGAGGCGATGATGTTCACGCGCTTGGATGAGATGCGCGTCGGCGACTACTTCTACATCGAAGTGATGGGCCGTACGCTCGGCTACAAGGTGGATCGCATTTCGGTGATCGAACCGAATGACACCTCGAATCTGAAGATTGTGCCCGGCGAGGACCGGGTGACGTTGATGACCTGCACGCCGTACGGGGTGAACACCCACCGGTTGCTGGTTTCGGCGGTGCGTTCCGCGATTCCTGGAGTGGTTCCCGAGGAACGGAATGCGGCAAAGGACGCGCGATTGATTGCGATTGCGGTGTCGGCTGGCGTGCTCGTGTCGGGGATGCTGCTTGCCTGGCTGCGTAGCCGGCCGTGGCATATTCGCAGACATGCGGCTTGGTGGCCGAAACGTGGCTAGCTGTTGCGTTGGCATGCTGCGGCGACATCCGTACGGTTGCGGACATGTGAATAATATTGCCCCGTCGGACGTCGGGCTTATGCGAATTTCGGGTAGTGCAGATAGCTGGAAACGTTGCTATCACTTGGTTTCGAGGCTATTTCATACCCCCGAATCTCCCGCGCTTAGGGTGTATGTATCCATTTCCTTTTCCTTTTACTGTTCATGACTAGAGCGCCGGAAGTGTATCCGCGTCGGCTGGATGCGTGACTGGTGATGAAGATGTGAATCGTGCACATGCGCACGGTGTGTAAGGGGAGGTAGCAGATGAGGCATGCGCGAATACAACAGGCAAAGCCCGAGAGGAGCTTTGCTGAACGAATAGTCGCCGTCATCGTTGCGATCGCCATGCTCGGCGGCATGGGCTACGCCACCACTTCCGCCGCGATGGCGGATGGTGCCGGGCAGACCTTGGAGCAGCAGGCCGGTATCAGCCTGGGATTGCATGATTACGATCGTAATGCCATCAATAATAATCATGCGTTGAAATTCAAGAGCGTCGGTCCAGAAACGTATAACAAATATGTCGGTTCCGGCGCGGGCGCATACACCGGTATTGTGAATAAAACCCTGACAACAAATGGCTATCCGGCCATGGCGGCTGATAAGGGATCAGGATCATTGGCCTATCTCTTTGGCGGGACGGACGATAAGGCCGTCACTAACCACACGCCGGCTGGCGGACTGCTGACATTGGACAAGGATGGGTATTACGGTTTCGACGCCGATTCCCAGTATGCTGCATATGACAAGACATCGAAAAAGTTCGAGCTGAGCGCACAGAGTTGTGTGAACCAGACTGATACTCCTTGCTTCACTCCATTTGGAAACAATACTGATGAGAATAGATATTCTTTCGGCATGAATCTTGGCGCCGATTTCTACATGCCGAAAGACGGCAAGGTCAACAATCAGGACATGGTGTTCGACTTTACCGGCGACGATGATGTGTGGGTGTTCATCGATGGTGTGCTGGTGCTTGATTTGGGTGGTATCCATCAGGCGTTGAGTGGCAGCATCAATTTCGCCACCGGCAAGATCACCTATGACAAGACGCAGCGTTATGGAAACCCTCCTGCCGCAAAAATCACCGAGGCATTTAGCAAAGCGGGAGAGACGTGGGATTCCACGCCGTATAAGACACATCATCTGAGCTTCTTCTATCTGGAACGCGGCGACGGCGGCTCCAACTGTAAGATCAGGTTCAATCTGCCGGTGAAGCCATCCAAGGCCATCGATATCGAGAAGGAAACCC
>ENA-OUQF01001395-OUQF01001395.1-human-gut-metagenome-genome-assembly--contig:-NODE-1395-length-14620-cov-8.719464_pt1 | contig 14620 bp, 18 predicted proteins | sample MGYA00237947_ERZ548826 | MGnify/ENA primary metagenome ERZ548826 (study PRJEB26490, sample SAMN05194701) | human gut metagenome | biome: terrestrial biome; feature: human-associated habitat; material... | reverse complement strand
CAATAATGAATCGATAGAATTCATTAACTGATTACGTACATATTATACGAGGGGGGGTATTATATGTTAGATTTACAGGTAGAAATATTTATTTTAGTTGGAATAGGCTATCTTATTTCTAAACTAGGATTATTTAATAAACAGACTCGTAAACAGGTCACTGATTTAGTATTAAACCTTGTGTTACCTGTGGCCACTGCAAAGAGTTTCTTAATTAAACTCACACCAAGTATTATGAAGACGACTCTTGTTGTATTTTTAGTATCTATTGGTATACAAGGGCTTTATTTTATTATTAATAAGACAGCTTATAATAATCAGGAAGAAACAAAGAAGATCAACTTACAGTATGCGACTATGGTATCTAATGCAGGTTTTATGGGTATGCCATTTGCGCAGGGGTTATATGGTGATATGGGATTACTTTATGCCTGTATTTATTTAATTCCACAAAGAATATTTATGTGGAGTTATGGTTTGTCCCATTATACAAAAGCTGATTTTAAGACAATGGTGAAGAAAGTTGCTTTACATCCATGTCTTATAGGGATTTATTTTGGTATAGTATTTATGATCATGTATTCATTAGGGTATACACTACCTTCTTTTGTGACAACAACTATGAGTTCTATAGGAGGATGTAATACCGCATTAAGTATGATTGTGATAGGAAGTATATTAAGTGATGTAGAACCTAGAGAGATATTGGATAAGGAATGTATTTATTATTCTTTTATTCGTTTGATTATGATTCCAGTAATTACTTATCTATGTTTAAGATGGACTTCACTTGATCATATTGGTATTGGTGTATCAGTAGTATTGGCTGCGATGCCTGCACCAAGTACATGTGCAATGCTGGCAAATAAGTATGATAAGAACCCAGAATTCGCTTCTAAGCTTATTTTTGTATCGACCGCATTTTCTTTAGTCACATTGCCACTTATTTCATTGATGATTACTTTATAATTAATGAATAATGGTATATAATGACAATAATCTATGAACAAGGAGTATATATATGATTGATATCGCAAGATTAAGAGAAGATCCTGAAGCTGTTAGGGAGAATATTAAAAAGAAGTTTCAAGATCATAAGCTTCCTTTAGTTGATGAAGCATTAGAGTTAGACAAACAGTATAGAGCTGCTATCACAAGAGCATCTGAACTTCGTAGTATGAGAAATAAATTGTCTAAAGAAATTGGACAGTTCATGCGTGAAGGTAAGAAAGAAGAAGCTGCTGAAAATAAGAAGAAAGTTGGAGAAATGGCTGAAGAATTAAAGTCATTAGAAGAAGTTGAAAAAGAATCTGGAGATAAATTAAGAGAAGTCATGATGAAGATTCCTAACTTCTTAGATCCTACTGTACCAATCGGTAAAGATGACAGCGAAAACGTAGAAATCACTAAGTATGGTGATCCAGTAGTACCTGATTATGAAGTTCCATATCATACAGATATTATGGAATCATTTGATGGTATTGATCTAGATGCAGCAGGTAGAGTTGCAGGTAATGGTTTCTATTATTTAATGGGTGATATTGCTAGATTACATTCTGCAGTATTAGCTTATGCAAGAGACTTCATGATCAACCGTGGATTCACTTATTGTGTACCACCATATATGATTAGAAGTAATGTTGTTAATGGTGTTATGTCATTTGAAGAAATGGATGCCATGATGTATAAGATTGAAGGAGAAGACCTATACTTAATTGGTACTTCTGAACATTCAATGATTGGTAAGTTCATTGGCGAATTATTAGATGAAGATAAATTACCATATACTTATACTTCATATTCACCATGTTTCAGAAAAGAAAAGGGTGCTCATGGTATTGAAGAACGTGGTGTTTATAGAATTCATCAGTTCGAAAAACAGGAAATGATCGTTGTATGTAAACCAGAAGAATCTAAGATGTGGTTTGATAAGTTATGGAATAATACTGTAGATTTATTTAGATCTTTAGATATTCCAGTAAGAACACTTGAATGTTGTTCTGGTGACTTAGCAGACTTAAAGTCTAAGTCATTAGACGTTGAAGCTTGGTCTCCAAGACAGAAGAAGTATTTTGAAGTAGGAAGTTGTTCTAACTTAACGGATGCACAGGCTAGAAGATTAAATATCAGAATCAATGGTAAAGATGGTAAGTATTACGCACATACTTTAAATAATACTGTTGTTGCACCACCTAGAATGTTGATTGCATTCTTAGAAAATAACTTAAATGAAGATGGTACTGTTTCTATTCCAGAAGCATTAAGACCATACATGGGTGGTACTGAAAAACTAGTTCCTAAAAAATAATGTGAAAGGAGATGTAAAATCTCCTTTTTCTTGCATTTTATAATAATTATGTTATAATCAATTTTGCCATTACAATAAACATGTCTGAACCATGTCAGGACCGGAAGGTAGCAGCATTAAGGGCCTCTGTTTGTGTGTAATGGCACTTTTTTTATATAAAAAGGAGTCATAGTATGAGTGATGAAGAATATATGGCTGAAGCATTAAAAGAAGCAGAAATCGCAATGAGTGAAGATGAAGTACCTATTGGATGTATTATTGTCTATGAAGGACAAATCATTGCACGTACACATAACCAGAAGGAAACCTTAAAGAAAGCTACAGGACATGCTGAAATATTAGCTATTAATCAAGCAAGTGAGTATCTTGATTTATGGCATTTAGATGGCTGTACAATGTATGTAACATTAGAACCATGTATGATGTGTACAGGGGCTATTATACAAAGTCGTATGAGTCGTTTAGTAATAGGTGCGAATGTGAGTAAATGGTCTGGTTTTATAGAGTTAATAGAGAATAATCCTGTAAATCATCATCCTGATGTACAACAGGGGATTTTAAAGGAACAGTGTGCTACAATAGTATCAGAGTTCTTTAAACGTAAAAGGAGGAAGTAATTATGGATTCTTATTATAGTAATAAGATGAGTTATGGTGAGTTCTTTGGTTCAATCATGAAATGGATGGCTGTCGCATTAGGAATCACTACAATCACTTCATTTCTATTCTCATTCTTACATCTTGAATTAATGTTTGGTGCTTCTTATTTCATCTTTATGATTGTATGTACGATTGTAGAAATAGGATTAGTACTAATGCTTAGTAAAACAGTCAAAGATATGGCTATAGAGAAGGCTAAGACATATTATGTTGCTTATTCAGTAATTAATGGGATTGTGCTTTCTATGTGGTTGAATTATGTTGTACCAGGTGTAGCGGTACTTGCCTTTGCGGTGACAGCTGTTTATTTTGGTTTACTCTATACAGTGACACAGCATACTAATAATAATTTCATCGGTATAGGAAAAGTCTGTTTAATGGCTTTACCAGTTCTTATGATTGCGTATATTTTATTGATCTTTATTTCGGCGCCAGGTCTTTATTATCTAGTCGTATTCCTTGATCTTGCAGTCTTTACTGGACTTACATTACATGACTTTAAAAATATTGAATATGCTTATGAAATTGTACCTCAGGAAGCATTACAAGGTATGGCATTACTTTGTGCATTACAGCTCTATATGGATTTCATCAACATTCTTATTGATATATTGATGTTAGTAAGTGATAATAATTAAGGTGCTAAGGCACCTTTTTTTATGTATAATAAGGAAAGGAGTTGATGAAGATGGCATATAAATCATTATATAGAACATACCGTCCACAAACATTTAAAGATGTAGCTGGACAGGAAGCAATTATTACTACATTAAAGCATGCAATAGATGAAAAGAAGATTGCTCATGCATATTTATTTTGTGGTCCACGTGGAACAGGGAAGACAACTGTCGCAAAGTTATTAGCTAAGGCAGTTAATTGTACAGGTGATCCTAAACCATGTGGTGAATGTGAGAATTGTAAACAGATTGAAAATGGAACACATCCAGATGTCATTGAAATAGATGCTGCCAGCAATAATGGGGTAGAAGAAGTAAGAAGTCTGATTGATAAGGTGAAATATGCACCGACACAAGGACAATATAAAGTCTATATTATCGATGAAGTACATATGATGTCACCTGGAGCTTTTAATGCACTATTAAAGACATTAGAAGAACCACCTGCACATGTCATCTTTATTCTTGCGACGACAGAACCACATAAGATCTTACCTACTATTATTTCTAGATGTCAGAGATTTGATTTCACACGACTTACTGACCAGGAAATGGTACAAAGAATGCAGTATGTCTTAAAAGAGGAAGGTAAGACATATGATGATGGATCCTTAGAATTAATTGCTCGACTTGCGAATGGTGGGATGAGAGATGCCTTATCTATCCTTGAACAATGTCTTGCCTATAATGATGATCATTTAAGCATTAATGATATTCATACTATTTATGGTATTGTATCCATGGATGATAAGACAAACTTATTGAAGGTTTTATTATCTAAGAATATGTCTGAGTCTTTAAAGATATTAGATAAGATGGATAAGAGTGGTATCGATATTAAGAGATTGACATTTGATTTAATTGATATATTAAAAGACATAGTTGTTTATAGGAATACAAAAGATACTTCTATTATGTCAGTCATGACACAGAAAGACTTAGAAAACATTGTGCCTTATATTACTAGTGACGAATGTTTTAGTTTTATTGATATTTTGATGGATGCAAGTGAGAAGTACATCAGAGCAACTGATCCACATATTTATTTTGAACTTGCATTATTAAGATTATGTAATCAAGAACATGCAGCAAGTCAGAAGATTGAATATACACCTATTAAAGAAGAACCTGTAAAACCTGTAGAAGTAAAGAAGGGTGAAGTCAAAGAAGAACCAATCGAAGAAATCATGGAAGAACCTGTCTTTGAACCAATTGAAGAAGAGATAGTAGAACCAGTTATTGAAAAGAAGGCTGAACAACCAGTACCTCAATTCAATTATGAAAAGAAAGAAGAACCAGAAACATATGCATCAGATGATAATATCGAAGTAGATCAAAGTGATATATTAAATATTCTTGTACAGGCAGATCGTAAGATCTTAAATGAAGTACAGGAGAAGTGGCCAGTGATTCGACGTTATATGGCTAATATGAATACAGCTAAAGCAGCAAGTATGTTATCACAGGGACATCCTGTAGCAGCTTGTAGAGATGGTTTAATTATTGAGTTTGAATTAATGCCTGATGTGAATGCGGCTAACTATTATAAGAATTATAAACAGTTATCATCTTTAATTAAGGATGTATTAGGACATGAATATAAATTCATTGGTATGCAGCATGATGCATGGTTAGAGATGAGACAACATTATATTCAGCTTGCAAGAAGCAAACAGCTTCCTCAGGCGAGACCAATCACATTAAAACATATTGATGGATATGATTTAAAAAGAGTCGATTTGAATGATGCACAGAAGTATGCTTTAGATATGTTTGGCGAAGATATTGTAGAATTTAAGGAGGATTAAAAATGGATTTCAATTCGCTTTTAGAAACCGCAAAGAAAATGGGTGAAACAGCCTCAAATCAACAAAAAGAATTAGAAAACAAGAGTTTTAGTTTTTCTTGTCAGAATAATTTGATTACAGGTAAAATCAATGGTAAGTATCAGATCACTGAATTACATATCAGTCAGGATCTTATGGATGATAAAGATATGTTAGAAGACTTGATGATTGCGATTAATCAGGGAATCAGTCAAGTAGAAAAGGAGAAAGAAGACAATATGAAATCCCTCACTGGTGGATTAGATTTATCTTCTTTTATGTAATATGGAATATCCAAAGAGTTTTGAAGAGTTAATGACATGTTTTAAAATGTTGCCAGGTATTGGAAATAAAGGTGCTGAAAGAATGGCTTATGCGATTTATGATATGTCAGTAGAAGATGTAAAAAGATTCTCACAGGCACTGACTTCATTTAAAGAAAATGTCCATACTTGTCCTATATGTGGTAATTTAAGTGAAGGTGATAAGTGTGAGATATGTGCTGATCACGAAAGAGATCAATCGACAATATGTGTTGTAGAATCTCCTAAGGATGTCTTTGCGATGGAAAAGATGAAAGAGTACCATGGGTTATATCATGTGTTAGGTGGTACAATTTCTATTATGGATGGCAAGACTATGGATGATTTGAACATCATGAGTTTATTTGATCGTATTACTCCTGATACAAAAGAAGTGATTATTGCGACAAATGCGACAAGAGAAGGGGAAACAACTGCACTCTTCCTTGCAAAGCTATTAGATAAAAAAGGTGTTAATACAACACGCATTGCGCATGGTTTACCAATTGGAAGTTCTCTTGACTATGCAGATGAACTTACATTATTAAAATCATTTGAAGGTAGAAAGAAGGTCTAAGAACCTTCTTTTTAATTATGGAAAAAACATTGTAAATCACATATAATATTAATGTTTGAAGGAGTGTATGTTATGAGTTTATTTATTACTTTTGAAGGTGGAGAAGGCAGTGGTAAAACAACTATTGCAAAGATGTTACATAAACAGTTTATTGAAGAAGGATATAATATCACCTTTAGTAGAGAACCTGGTGGTGTAGATATTGCCGAACAGATCAGAGATGTGATTACTGATGTCAACAATACGAAGATGGATGCAAGAACCGAAGCATTACTTTATGCAGCAAGCAGAAGACAGCATCTAGTAGAAAAAGTACTTCCTGTATTAAAGGAAGATGGTATTGTGATATGCGATCGTTTTATTGATAGTTCTCTAGTTTATCAGGGAATTGGAAGAGGTATTGGTGTAGATAATATCTACAATATGAATCTTTTTGCAACAGATGGTATTCTTCCTGACTTAACCATTTTCTTTGATGTAAAACCTGAAGTCGCTTTAAAGCGTATTACAGGAGATAGAGAAGTCAACAGATTAGATTTAGAATCATTAGATTTTCATCATAAAGTATATGATGGTTATCAAATGATCTGTGATAAGTTCCCAGATAGAATTGTGAAAGTAGATGCTTCTTTACCAGTTGAAGAAGTATACCGTCAGGTTTATGAAATTGTAAAGGATAGACTATGAAAGAATTTCTAAAAGACACACAACCTATTTTCTATCGTATCTTAGAGAAGAGTTTTAAAGAGAATAAAAAGACTCATGCATTTCTTCTAGTAGGGGATCATACGGATGATATTGCGACATTTATTGCCCAGTCTTATATATGCCATGAGGATACACTAGCGTGTGAAACTTGTGATGACTGCATACGAATTAAAGAAGGTCTTTATCCTGATATGATTGTATGTGATGGTAAAGAGACTTCTATTAAGAAATCTGATATTGATCATATTCAAGAAGAGTTTGTGAAATCAAGTGTAGAGAATAATGGAAAGGTATATATTCTTAAAAATATTGATAATGCGACAACTCAGGCAATGAACAGCTTATTAAAGTTCTTAGAAGAACCTGTAGAAGAAGTATATGCAATCCTTACAACAAAGAATATTAATAAAGTACTACCTACTATTCAATCTAGATGTCAGGTGATTAAATTGCTTCCTGAATCTAAGCATTCTTTAGAACTAAAACTAAAGAATGAAGGGGTGGATGAAGAAGATGCTAGGGTTCTTCCTCATCTGTTTGATTCGATTGAAGAATGTAATGAGTATAAGGATAGTGAGTTGTATTTTGATATTAAGAATTATGTATTCTACTTTATTGAAGATTTATATACGAGACCATCGGATTTATTGATCAATTTACAGATCAATCTAGGTAAGAAGTATAAGAAGAATAAAGAAGCCTATACATTATTCTTAAATCTTCTAGTATTAGGCATGAGAGATATGTTTCACGTGAAACATTCTATACCTGTATTATTTGTGAAACATAAAGATTTCTTTGAGAAGATGCCAGAAGATGGTAAAATATTACAGAAAATAGAAATCATATTAGAATATGCTGAAAGACTCAACAATAATGTCAATCTTGCATTATTATTAGATGGTATGGTCTATAAAGTATTGAAGGGAGTTTGATGAAATGGATAGATTAGCGGCTGTTAGATTTAATAGCGCTGGTAAATATTATTACTTCTCCACAGATTTAGATGTTAAAAAGGGAGATAAAGTAGTAGTAGAAACTGTAAGAGGATTAGAATTAGGTGAAATCATTACAGATCTTACAGACTTATCAGAATTTAAATTAGATAACGAATTAAAGAGAATTAAGCGTGTAGCGAATAGAGCAGACATTGAAGTATATAATATCAATAAAATTAAGGCACAAAAATCATATGAAATCTGTAAAGAAATCATTGCGGAAACAAGCCTTGATATGCATTTGATCAATTGTGAATATACATTGGATGCATCTAAAGTTATCTTTATGTATACATCTGATGAACGTGTAGATTTCAGAGATTTATTAAAGAAACTTGCTAGTGTTTTTAAATGTCGTATTGAATTAAGACAGGTAGGACCTAGAGATAAAGCTAAAATTGTAGGTGGCATTGGAAACTGCGGCTTACCATTATGTTGTAACTCATTCTTAGGTGAGTTTGATGGTGTATCTATCAATATGGCTAAGAATCAGTTACTTGCAATCAATATTGATAAAATTTCAGGTGTTTGTGGACGCTTATTATGTTGTTTAAAGTATGAAGATGAAGCGTATAAGGAAGTTAAAAAGAAATTCCCTAAGATTGGCTCATTTATTCGTTATGAAGATAAACAGTGTAAGGTTGTTGGCTTAAACGTTATTTCTGACTTAGTAAAGATTGATAATGAGGGCAGTATCTTATTTATACCTTTATCTGATGTAGATAAGAAGCCTGCACCTAAAAGGGAAAAACATATCTTAGAAGAATTAGCACCTAAAAAAGAAAAGAAACATGAGAAGCCAAAACAAAAGAAGCCAAGACAACAGCATAAACCAAAACAGAATAATCAGAAGCCAAGAAATATCAAAGGTAATAATCCAAAAGGAAAGAAAGATGAACGAAGAAATTAATCATCTCCTTGGTTATAATGATATGAAAATCATCCAGAGAAGAGATATGTTTACCTTTTCTCTGGATACTGTTTTATTGGCAAATTTTTGTGCAATCACAAAGGATATGAAGACAATCGTAGATTTTGGGACAAATAATGCAGCCATACCATTAATCTTAACGCAACGCACTCATAAGAAGATTATTGGTGTTGAAATTCAAAAGGAAGCTGTAGAGATTGCAGAAAGAAACGTAAAATTAAATCATGTAGAAGATCAGGTAGAAATTATTAATGATGATATTAAAGAGTATGTGAAGTATGCTCCACGTACCAAAGCAATTGTCTGCAATCCACCTTTCTTTAAATTAGGAGAGAAGTCTCATATTAATGAAAGTCCTTATATGACTATTGCACGTCATGAAATTAAAATAGATCTAGAAGGTATTATTGCATCAGCTGCAAAGATACTAGATCAGAATGGTCGTTTCTCAATGGTCTATCGCCCAGACCGTTTTATTGAAACAATTGAATTATTTAAGAAATATAGAATAGAACCAAAACGTATTCGTTTTGTCTATCCTAAAGAAGGAAAAGAATGCAATACATTCTTGATTGAAGGTGCATTCTTAGGCAAAACTGGACTAAAGATTGAACCACCTTTATATACACATAATGAAGATGGAAGCTATTCCGATGAAGTTAAACAGTTAGTAGGTGAGATGAATGTTAAATAGACAAAAAAGTTTTGAAAATGGAAAAGCGACACTTTACCTTGTACCAACACCAATTGGTAATTTAAGTGAAATGACACCAAGATGTATTGATGTGATGAAGAGTGTTAACTATATTGCGGCAGAAGATACACGTAATACAGTAAAACTATTAAATCATTTTAATATAGAAGCTAAGCTTATTTCCCATCATGAACATAATCTGCATGTTGCGATTCCTAAACTTCTATCATTATTAGAAGAAGGGGAGTCAGTTGCATTAGTAAGTGATGCGGGATATCCAGCTATTAGTGATCCAGGATATGAAATGGTGCTAGCAACTATTGATGCGGGATATAACGTCGTTCCTTTATCAGGATGTAATGCCTGTTTAGATGCTTTAGTTGTCTCTGGCATTGCGCCACAGCCATTCATGTTCTATGGTTTCTTAAGCCATACAAATAAAAATAAGACTAAAGAATTAGAAAAATTAAAAAATATCACTTATACGATCGTATTCTATGAAGCCCCACATAGAATTAAGGCAACATTAGACTGTATGATGAAAGTATTAGGTGATAGAAAAATTGCGTTATGTAGAGAAATCACTAAGAAGCATGAAGAAATTCTAAGAGGTACTATTTCTGAAGTATTGGAAGTAGTAGATGAATTAAAGGGTGAAATGGTTATTGTGGTTGAAGGTGGTACTGAAGTAACTGAAGAAGAGACTTTTGACCAGACAATTACAGAACATGTTGATGAGTTTGTAGAAAAAGGCATGTCTAAGAAGGATGCTATTAAAGAAGTTGCAAAGATTCGTAAATTAAATAAGAATCTTGTGTATGAAGAATATCACAAAAAGTAAAAGGGTAATGTTTCACGTGAAACATTACCCTTTTTGCTTGGAAAACCTCATATTTCTAGTTAATAACTATAAATACAAGAAGAAAAAAGTAAAGTCATTCTTAAAAAATGACAATGACAGTTTAACATAAGGTAAATTTTAATTCAAATAGATATTTAAGAAAAGCATCTATGATTTAAACTGAAAATATGAAATATATTAAAACTTCTATAAAAATTTATCTCTAATTATTTGATAAGCAAATACGACTGTAAGAGATACAATGACAATCTTAATATAATCTAAATTGAGTGTTCTTGAATGATACCAATCAAATAGTAAAAATAAAGTGAAAAGAGATAAAAATATGACATAGAATTTTAAATTTTTCATAAGCATCCTCCTGAATGAATTAAATTATATTATATTTGTTTCTTATATATGTTAAGCAAAAGTAAAAGTTAAATAAAAAAACTGTGTTTAGACACAGTTTCAAATCAATCTTTCGTAAGCTTCTCTTTCTTCACCATTTTTCAAACGAATAATACCACAATATTTAAATCCATTCTTTAATACAAATTCTTTCATTGGTTTATTATTCTTTTCAATATCTAAACGAGTAGAAGGGGTACCACTCTGCTTACATATATTGACTGCATAATCCAATAATTCTTTTGCATAGCCATTTCCTTTATGATTATTATCAATCGCAAAACGATGAATTATACCATATTGTCTAGTATCAGTAAGCCAATGACCATTGTAGATTCTTACATAGCTAGGTTCTATTCCTATAATAAAATGCATAGTGCCATATATATGGGAGTGTTCAGAAAGAACGTAACTGTTACCTGACAAAATATCATCTAGAATTGTATTGATATCAGGATATCCTTTTTGCCATTGGTTAATATCATTATCTTTGAAATATTCTTTTGCCTGATTAATAAGATCCATCACACGACTTAGATCTTTAATTTCTGATGCGCGTACATGCATACCAATCACCTCATATAAAATTGTACAAGAAATTATTTAAAATATCAAATAGTTGTATTTTAATTGCTGAAATGGTTAAATAGTGTCAAAGGAGGGTGTTATGTTATATCGTACTGTTAATATTTTAATTTATATAATTTCAGTCTTATTAGCTATGTATGGCTTGCAGGCTTTTGATTTTGAGCGCTTCTTAAGAAAGGGTAGAATCAGTCAGTTTTATGTTATCTATATTGTTGCGAGCGTAGCGCTCGGATACTTATTTGCACAATTTATACTTAATTTTGGGACATTAAGTTTTTATTGATTTAAAGCCAATATTTTTTAATTAATTGACTTGAATAATATGAATAAAATGATAAAATAGAAATGCTTACAAGGAGGAAAAAGGTATGAGCTTATCAAAAGAAATTGGTATTGACCTTGGTACTGCAAATATCCTTATCTATGCTAAAGGAGAAGGAATTGTAGTTAATGAACCAAGTGTTGTCACTATTAATGTAGAAACAAATAGACCTGTTGCTGTTGGTGAAGAAGCAAGAGAAATGCTTGGAAAGACTCCTGGAAAATTAAAAGCAATCCGTCCTTTAAAAGATGGTGTTATTGCTGATTTCCAGACTACTGAAATCTTACTAACACACTTTATCAATAAACTTAACTTAAAAGGAATTTTTGCTAGACCAACAATCTTAATTTGTTGTCCATCTAACATCACTTCAATCGAAAAGAGTGCCATCCAGGATGTTGCTTTAAGATGTGGTGCTAAGAAGGTATATATCGAAGAAGAACCAAAAGTAGCTGCTATTGGTGCTGGTCTTGATATTTCTAAACCATCTGGAAATATGGTTATTGATATCGGTGGTGGAACTACAGACGTTGCTGTACTTTCATTAGGTGATATCGTTACATCTCAGTCATTAAAAATTGCTGGTGACAAGATGGATCAGGAAATCATTAAGTACGTTAAAGATAAATATAAGTTACTAATCGGTGATGCTACAGCTGAAGAAGTTAAGAAACAGATTGGCTGCGCATTTGAACCTGATGAAGAAACAGTTATGGATGTTCGTGGTAGAGACTTAGTTACTGGTCTTCCAAAGACTATCCAGATGAATGAATCTGAAACAGTTTCTGCTTTAGGTGAAGTTTGTGAAACAATCTTAATTGCTGCTAAGCAGGTTCTTGAACAGACACCACCTGAATTATCTGCAGATATCGTAAACAAGGGTATCTTCTTAACAGGTGGAGGAGCTTTATTAAAGAATTTAGACAAGTTCCTTGAACAGGGATTAAAGGTTCCTGTATTCGTAGCTGATACACCACTTGATTGTGTTGCTGAAGGCTGCGGTGTCATGTTAGAAAACACTACATACTTACAGTAAGAGATAGCGTTCGCGCTATCTCTTTTTTTGGAGGAAATAATGAAAGCGATATTTTTTGATATTGATGGTACAATTTACCATCCAGAGATTGGTATTAGTCAGAATACAATTGATGAAATTCATAGAGTACAGAAATTAGGCCATAAATGCTTTATCGCAAGTGGTAGACCAACTGGATTTATTTCTAAAGAAGTGAAATCCATTGGTTTTGATGGTTTTGTATTAGCTAATGGAGCACATATTGTAACTGAAGGAAAAACAATAGATTCTTTGACTTTACCTTATGAAGAAACAAAGAAACTTATTGAATATGTAGAATCGCAGGGATACGAATATATACTTCTTACAACTGATCGCTGTTATTTGAAAAAGGAATCACCACATATGTATGAATTCTATGCCTGGTGTAATATTGATATGGATTCTTTATGCAATGATTATGATTTAGATGAAGTACTAAAGAAAACAATTAAATTAGAAATCAGATATAATAAAAAAGAAGACAGTGTAGGACTTATTGAAAGACTAGGGGCTTTCTTCTATGAAAAACATGATGATAGCTTAAACATTGAAGTATCTAATATAGATACTTCTAAAGGTCATGGAATTGAAACAATGTTGAACTATTATGGCTTAGATGTTGATGATAGCTATTGTTTTGGTGATGGAGCCAATGACTTAGAAATGTTTAAAACAGTAGGGCATCCAATCGCTATGAAGAATGCAATTCCTATGATTTATCATCATGCATCGATTATCTGTGAAGATGTATTGCATGATGGTGTGGCAAAAGAATTAAAGAGACTCTTTTAACTTCTGTGTAAAAACAGAAGTTTTTTTGTTTTACACAGATATCTTGTGTATAAATTAGATAGATTTTAATAACATAATAGATTATACTATTATTAGTAATTGATTTTACAACTTTGTTCTTAATATTAGATATAAGAAAATGTTAGTTATTATTAAAGAATAGGAGGAAAATATAAGTAACTAAATATATCGACTATTGTGATTAAATGTGTTCAAATCTACTCAAAGGAGAGTTTTAAAATGAACACATCAAATTTCACGAATTATAAACCAAAGGATTTTTCTGAACTTTTAGGCATATCTGTTAAGATATTATAACGTTGAGATAGAGAAGGAACTTTAAAGGCAAACTGAACCCTAACTAATAAGCATTATTATACTTATAATCAGCATTTACTAAATCAAGTTGCATTTTTAAGATGGTTTTGTAATGTAAAAGAATTATTTGAATACCCACAAACCACAGGTTAGTGAAAATTAAATTTTATTAACGCCGATTAATAGGCGTTCATGAAGCTGAACTTGATGCATGGATTTTCCATTTGTACTATAATTAGATTAGAAATCAGATGGAGAACTCATGCAGGATATTGTTTCAATACTTCATGTATTCTCCTGCAGGTTGTATGAGCTTCATAAGTATAAAAGACAGATAGAAAGGGATGAGGAAATTGCTGAAGAGCTTCAAGACGGAAATAAATCCGACAGAGGAACAGAAAGTCAAGATTCGTAAAACAATAGGTACTTGCAGATTTATCTACAACTTCTATCTTGCTCATAATAAGGAGCTTCATGAAAATGGAAAAAAGTTTATGAGCAGCAGCCAGTTCAGAGTATGGCTTAATAACGAGTATCTTCCGAAACATCCAGAATGTTCCTGGATCAAGGAAGCTTATTCAAAATCGGTAACACAGTCAGTAAATGACGGA
>ENA-OUQF01001391-OUQF01001391.1-human-gut-metagenome-genome-assembly--contig:-NODE-1391-length-14647-cov-4.457922_pt1 | contig 14647 bp, 13 predicted proteins | sample MGYA00237947_ERZ548826 | MGnify/ENA primary metagenome ERZ548826 (study PRJEB26490, sample SAMN05194701) | human gut metagenome | biome: terrestrial biome; feature: human-associated habitat; material... | reverse complement strand
ACTTTCAGAACGTCTCAACGATTTCCTGCATCTGATCAAACTGTTCTTCCATCTCTTTTACAAGCCTGAACTGTGTTCTTGCCCGAACAAGATTGTGTTCTGGATAAGTTGTTTTGAAATATACATCGCCCTGGAGGAAGTCAGCAAGAAAACGCATACCGCATTCCAGCGTCATAAGTCTCGCTCCCCACGGAAGACTGGCGTTCTCCGCCGGTGTCAGTACATCCTTCGCCATCTCCAGATACCCTTTCACGTAGATGCGGTAAAGCTCTATATCAAAGTGCACCTTGTTCAGATCCTTCTCATCTTCTTCCGCTGTCGATGCCCCGAACCGGATGGAATCACCAAAGTCATTTGCCGCAAGTCCCGGCATGATCGTGTCCAGATCGATGATGCACAGTCCCTCTCCTGTATTCTTATCAAACAAAATGTTATTCAGCTTGGTATCGTTGTGCGTCACACGGAGCGGAAGTATTCCTTCCTCAAGCTGCTTCATAAGGACACCGCAGTCATCCTCGCGTGCCAGTACAAACTCTATTTCTTCACGGCAAAGTCTTGCCCTGTTCTTCACATCTTTCCGCAGTGCGTCTTTGAAATCACGGAAACGCTTCACCGTATCGTGGAACTTCGGAATCGTCTCATAGAGACTCTCGGCCGGATAATCCCCCAGCTGCTTCAGAAAATGGCCAAAGCTGAGTGCCGACTGATAGAACTGTTCTGGTCTCTCCACCATCTGATAGCACACGGAATCCGGTACATAATGCAGGCAGCGCCATGGCTGTCCGTCCGCATCTTCAAAATAGCTCTCTCCTGATTTTGTCTTAATATAAGACAATGCCTCTCTGTCCAGATCTCCGCCTTCCTCACGGATCATACTGCGCAGATACTCCGTAACGCCGAATATATTCGCCATTACCTGATCCGGGTTCTTGAATACATTAATATTGATGCGCTGCAAAACATAGAGCGGCGTATCCTTTCCATCTGCGCCCGGCATATAGACTGCATAAGTCTCATTGATGTGGCCTTCTCCGAACGGCTTCACATAACTGCACTGCTGCCCGAAACCAAATGCGTACACGGCATCTTCCAGACTCCGGCTGTCCACACCCTCGATCTTCCTTCTGGTTGAGAAGATCACTTCTCCTGCCTCCACTTTACATCCGCTCTCGATCGTACAGTCTGACTTTACAACACTCCCCAGTCCGACATGCGCTCCGGCACATACTACTGAATTGTGATCTACGATTGCCCCGCTGTTCACCAGCACCGCACGTCCGATCCGGGTATTGGTATTTACCACCGCTCTCTGCATCACAAAGCAGCCCGGTTCCAGCACCGCACTCGGACTTACAACTGCAGACGGATGCACGATTGCCGGTACCTCATACCCTTTTTCCAGCAATTTATCCGTCCAGTACAGACGCATCTTGTTATTTCCAAATGCTGCTACTGCCACCGGATACTCCTTATGTCTGATCTCATAATCACAACACATTCCGATGACCGCTTCATCCTTCACCGCATCATCCAAAAATACAACCTTTTCATACCCCAGTGCCTGCGCAGTCTCCGCTACCATCCGGCCAAATCCGCCTGCACCGAGAATCAGCAAACTTTTCATTACGTATTTCCCCCAATTGTTTTTTTATTTTATTTTGAAATATTTTGTTTTAAAATATTATTTCTTACATTCATCAGTTATATCATATCATAGAAGTAGAACCGGAGATAGTTATTTTCATAAAAAGCTTCGGAGAATCACAGGTAACAGGATTCTCCGAAGCTTCTTTGTATTTATATTTATATTGGAAAGGGGTTCCCTTTTAGGGACATATTTTAAAGATAGTTCAATCTTTCAAGGGTATTCAATACCATATGGCGTCCGGCATCCGTTCCGTCAATGATACGTCTCGCACGTACAGAAGCCCTGTGCCGCCACGTGCACGCAGCTCATAATATTTGATATGTTCGTCGCTCAGTTTCCCATCATGTCCGGCGAAATCACTTCCCATAGGCATCATTACAACACGGTTTTTGAGTGTCATACCTCTGGCTGAATACGTGTGGAAGATAGATTTTGTCTATGAATTATCAATCTTATTTTTTCTGATTTTTTTCAGGTATTAATTTCCCGGCGATCAGACACAGGACGATCGTGATCACCATATCCGGCAATGTATTCCCCACCGGCATATCTACATTCATAAGAATTCTGTACACAACGAATCCAATCACCCAGATGATCATATTAGGCACATATACTGCCCGACTGCTCTTGTCTTGTTTTAACAGGAAAAAATCAGCAATCTGAATAGCGATCATCGGTGCAAATACAGAACCGATCAGATACAGGAAATCTGTTATATTATCCATCGGATATACAATTGCTGCGGCCGTTCCAATCACTGTCACAACGATAGCAACATGCTTTCCGTTCCATCTGCTTACAACCGTCTCGCTAGAGATTCCAGCAGAGTATGCATCCAGGAAAGTGGTTGTAACTGTTGAAAATACAATGATCAGAAGTCCCAGAATGCCAAGACCTGCCTTTAACATGATCTGTGCAATGTCATACTCTCCGGTAATGATAGCAGCTCCCATTCCAATCACATACATCCAACAGCTTACGATTCCATATGTAACCGCACTGACTGCAGTTGCTTTCACCGGCTCCTTCGCCTCTCTTGTGTAATCACTGATCAGTGGCAGCCACGATAATGGCATCGCAACCGCAAGCTCTACTGCTGCTCCAAATGTCATACTGTCGTCAGACGGTGTTCCCACCCCGCTTCCCGTAAATATCACCTTGCACAGAATCAGTGTCAGGATAAATAATGCTGCCATCGCAACGGTATTGATCCTGCCCAGATTCGTAATTCCAATCACAATCCACAGAATGATCAGTGCTCCGATCACCAGACACCAGATCCATCTACCGGTATGCATCACACCGTCTGCTGCCAGTGCCCCGTCATAGATCATGATCGCAGTCCAGCCGACAAGCTGCAACACATTCAGGACCGCAAACAGAACACTTCCTTTCTGTCCAAAGCTCATCTTTACAGTCTCCATTGCACTCTTTCTGACTTTTCCGCCGATCACTCCTGCCAGGAACAGCATCAGACAACCAATGATGTGTCCTACTATGATTGCCGCCAGTCCTTTTCCCATGCCAAGCGGGGCCAGATATGTTCCGGTCAGGATCTCTGCGATCGAAACCCCTGCGCCGAACCAGATCAGACCGTTTTCAAATAAGCCGGTACGCTTCTCTTCCATAATGTTTATTCCTCCTCGTCTTCCTTTGTAGTCTTATATAATAGTCTTTTTCAAAGCCTGTTCCAGCAGCTGCGTCTCATCATCGCTTAATTTCCACTCAAATACCTTGCAGTTCTCCTCAATTTTATCGCGGCTCTGCGCTCCTATAATACAAGAAGAAATAAAAGGTCTCTGCAAGGTCCAGTTCAATGCAATCTGCGACAATGGAACATTTCGTTTCTCACTGATCTGATCCATTGTTCTTAAAAGAAGCATTACTTTTGAAAACAACGGTTCTTTAAAATATGGGTAAAACCGGTTTCGGTTATCATCCACACCATATTCCTTGAGTTCTCTGTATTTTCCGGTTAAAATGCCTCCTCCGAGTGTTCCATAAGTCATAACTCCCATTTCCTGAGCACAGGCCCACCGGATCAGCTGCTCCCATTTCCGATCTACCATAGAATACTGTGGCTGATATGCTTCTATAGCACAATATTTTTCTGCTTCTTCCATCTGTTCTTTTGTAAAATTCGATACTCCGATATGCAGAATCTTTCCTTGCTTTTTCAATGTATTAATCGCATCCATTGTCTCTTCCATCGGAACATTCGGATCCGGCCAGTGGACCAGATATACATCGATATAATCTGTCTTCAGATTACGGAGTGATTCTTCGCATTCCCGCATGATCTTATCTGCCGACCCGCAGCGTACATATTTTCCATTAATAAATTCATTTCCACACTTGGTAGCCAGGATCACTTCTTTCCTGACGCCAAGTTTGTGCACAACTTCTCCGATATACTGTTCTGCCCTGCCTCCGTTGTAGGCGGGTGCCGTATCAATAAAATTGATTCCACAATCTACTGCTGCCTTGATCGCATCCATCCGGCTTTCGTCGGAATAAGAATCCCATCCGGCACCTCCGATTCCCCATGTACCAAGACACATCCTGGATACACGAAGCTGTGTCTTTCCAAATTCTGTATATTCCATTTTCTTCATCTCCGTTTCACTTTTCGCTCATTTTGTCAATCTATCATTTTTATATTTAGAATAATGATATCAGAAACTTTTTATGACTCAAGAGCTGAATGCTTTCTTCCAAGCTTGCCCGTTCCCGTCTCCAACGACTGTCAATACCGCAGCGGAATCTCCGACTTTTTCACACGCATTTCCAGATCTCTGCTTCCAAAATAATGCCGCAATCCCTTAACCGCCAGATCACTTATATTCTTCGTCCCAACGCAAACAAATTTTAAACAACTTATATCTCCAAGCTTCATTCTTATAAACGGAATAAATACTTCATCTTTTATCCGATATTCCACCGGAATGCTATTTTCCGGCACTTGATGCTCTCTTTTATGTACACAGAGGAACACCATGCGATATTCCTGTTCCTGTGCAAAACATTCCTTTTTGAAGAACATATTATACAACAGGCAGATCACTGAGATATGATCTACAAATAATTTGACATCCTCTTCTTCTGCGCTATCCAGATCATCCCAGCCATGAATGGTTTTATAATCTTCTCCATCCGATAACAGCCGCCGTTCTATGGTAACATGTTTTATACGTCCATCTCTTCTTCGTAGTACTTGATCAGTGCCTGAGTGCCGAGATCTCCGCAGCCTTCTGCCTGAAGGAGTTCGTAGTTGGCAAGCACCTGGCTTAATACGTCCAGATTGAGATTGCTCATGTTCGCTTCGGTAAGGGCGATCTTCATGTCTTTGACGAAGTGCTTCAGGAAGAATCCCGGTGCGTAGTCTCCTGCCAGAATCTTCGGTCCGAAGGTATCTAACTGCTTGCTTCCTGCCGCTCCGGTCGATACGGAATCGAGGACCGTCTGAAGATCCAGGCCTTTTGCCTTCGCATAGGTGAGTGCCTCGCAGACTCCAGATAAGGTGCCGGCGATCATGATCTGGTTCGCAAGCTTGGCGTGCTGGCCGCAACCGGATCCTCCCTGGTAGTTGATGTTGGTTCCCATCGCCTCGAATAACGGCATGCAGGCTTCGTAGTCTTCTCTGGAACCGCCGACCAGGATGGAGAGTGTACCGTTCTTCGCTCCGGTGTCACCGCCGGTGACCGGTGCGTCCAGTACATGGAAGCCTCTTTTGGTTCCTTCTTCTGCGATCTTCTGGTCCAGCATCGGGCTTGTGGTCGTCATGTCGATCAGGTATGTGCCTTCTTTTGCGCTCTCTAAGATGTTGCCTGCATCGAAGTAGACTTCTTCTACGTCGGTCGGGAAGCCTACGATGGTGATGACTGCTTCTGCGTCTTTTACGCAGTCTGCAATGGTGTCGTGGAAGGTGGCTCCTTCGCTGATCACGTCTTCGACTTTGGATCTGGTTCTGGCGTAGATGTGTAATTCGAATCCTGCTTTCATGAGATTGCGGACCATGGATCTGCCCATGATGCCTACGCCAATGAATGCTATTTTGTTCATTGATTTTTCCTCCGTGGTCTGATTACTCTTCTACTTTCTCCACTACTTCACCCTGTCTCTTGTAGATGCTGTGTGCCGGTACGAATCCTCTGACGCTTGACAGTGGGTAGATGTTGCTGTGGCTTCCGATCACGGTTCCCGGATTCAATACGCTGCCGCAGCCGACTTCTACTTCGTCTCCGAGCATGGCTCCGAATTTCTTAAGACCTGTCTCGATCCTTTCGTCTCCGGCTTTTACTACGACGAGTTTTTTGTCGGATTTGACATTGGATGTGATGGATCCGGCCCCCATGTGGGATTTGTAGCCGAGGATGGAATCGCCCACGTAATTATAGTGCGGCACCTGTACTTTGTTGAACAGGATGACGTTCTTAAGTTCTGTCGAATTACCTACGACTGCACCTTCGCCGACGATCGCATTTCCGCGGATAAATGCGCACTGACGGACTTCTGCGTTCTTTCCGATGATCGCCGGTCCGTGGATGTAGGCTGTCTGGAATACGGTTGCGGATTTGGCGATCCAAACGTCTTCGCCGACCTGATCGTATTCATCTGCCGGAAGGGTCTTTCCGAGTTCTTTGATGAAGCCGCTGATCTTTGGAAGGATTTCCCATGGGTAGGTGGCTCCTTCGAAGATGTCTTTTGCGATGGTTTCATCCATGTGGTTGTAGAGGTTTTTGATGGTTAATTGTTCTGACATATTGGTTCTCCTTTTTTATTTTTTAGTTTTTCCGGTCTTTCTCACCGGCTTCTTATAAAACTGCGCTGCCTTATCATAGCACGCCCGCATCTGATACTGATTGTTCAGACCTTTGACTGCAAGTGTGCGTCTTGATACAAAATCATCCAGCTTTTTCATATATTCATCTGATGTGATATCTCCATCTGCCACATACGTCAGACCTTTTTCCCAGCTTGCCGTAAGTTCCGGGTTCAGGAGCGGCCGGATGGAATGGTCTACGACATCGTAGATCATTTCCCCTAACATCGTCGGCGTGACGATCTGGGTCTTTTTATTGAGCGCCAGATATTTATTATTGAATAATTTCTTCAGTATCTCGCCTCTGGTGGCACTGGTGCCGATTCCGCTTCCTTTGATCTGGGCGCGGAGTTCTTCGTCTTCGATGAGCTGTCCTGCATTTTCCATGGCAAGGATTAGTGAACCGGAATTGTAGCGCTTCGGCGGCGAGGTCTTGCCTTCTTTGATATCCAGGGACTGTACCGAAAGGGTCATGCCTTTCTTGAGGCTCTGGATCCTGGCGAAGAAGGCTGCATCAGTGTCTTTGTCCTCGGTACTGTCTGCTCTGCTGTCTGTATTGTCGTTATTATCGTTATTGTCGTTCTTCCTGCCCGGCACGCCTGTAACTTTCAGATAGCCTTCTTCTGCCAGTACTTTGAAGCTTGAGAAGAAGGATTCTTCTTTGATCTTCGTCACGATCGATACTTTCTGATAGACAGCCGGTGGATAAAAGATGCTTAAGAATCGTCTTACGATCACATCATACACCCTCTGTGACAGATTCGGAAGTCCTTTTAGTGCTCCCATACCCTGTCCTGTCGGGATGATCGCATAGTGGTCTGTGATCTGTTTGTCGTTGACATATCTCGTCTTCTCCAGTCCTTTGTGGCTGCCGAATTTCACGATATCCTGAAGATATGGCTTTGCCGGTTCGTACTGCATCAGACCGTTTAAGTTCTTGTGGATCTCTTTTGCCACTGCTGTCGATAGGACACGGGCATCTGTTCTTGGGTAGGTGACGAGCTTTTTTTCATATAGTTCCTGGATGATCCGGAGTGTCTCATCTGGGCTGATCTTGAACCGCTTGGAACATTCATTCTGAATCTCGGCCAGGTTGAATAATAACGGCGGGTTCTTCTTTTCTTTCTTCTTTTCTATGGACACGATCTGGCAAGTCAGGGGCTGGCTGGCGTCTGACTCGCTGTTGCTTAGGAAGCGGATCAGTTCTTCTGCCTTTTCCTTTTCTTTGAATCCATTTTCCTTATAGAGATCGAAGGATTCGAACCATTTTGATCCTTTGACTGCCCGCCATTCGCCTTCGAATGTTGCCCCTTTCTCTCCGATGGTGCTTAGGACTCTGTAGAACGGGGTCTCTACGAATTCCCGGATCTCCCGTTCTCTGCGTACGACCATACCGAGGACGCAGGTCATAACACGTCCTACGGATACGACGGAATATTTCGTATTCAGGTAATTGGAGATGCTGTTGCCGTATTTTAACGTCAGGAGACGGGAGAAGTTGATTCCCATCAGGTAGTCTTCTTTGGCTCTTAGGTAAGCCGATGCTGCCAGGTTGTCGTATTCTTTTAAGTCTTTTGCTTCTTTGATCCCGCGCAGGATCTCTTCTTCTGTCTGGGAGTCGATCCATACGCGGCGGCGGTTCTTGCCTTTTACGCCTGCCTGCTGTTCGACCAAACGGTAGATGTATTCTCCTTCCCGTCCTGAGTCGGTACAGACGTAGATGGTGTCTACGTCTGTACGGTTCAGAAGTCCCGATACGATTCGGAACTGCTTAGATACCGCCGGGATGACTTCGTATTTGAACTCCTGCGGGATAAAAGGCAGAGTCTCAAGACTCCACCTTTTTAATGCCGGATCGTATTCTTCCGGATAGCTCATCGTGACCAGGTGTCCGACACACCAGGTTACGATTGCTTCTGCTGATTCGAGATATCCGTCTTTTCTCTGTGTATTGATATGCAATGCCTTAGCGAACTCCTGTGCTACACTGGGTTTCTCGGCAATGTATAATGATTTTCCCATGTTACTCCTTCCAGTAGGGTGAAACAGCGGCTTTTTCTTTTATCTTTTTCTGTGCCAGAGAGACCGGAAAAAGGTTATCACTCTTCCGCCGCCACAGTTCTCACGGGCACGCTGCTGACTTTTGTCGACTTCTTCTGCTGCTTTTAATGCTTCTTCCATGAAAGCTGCCTGAGAATCCACCGCTTTTATGCCGCCGGTCCGTTTCATATATGTGCCGTCTTTCTGCATGATCCTTGCTTTCACGTTATCATTTAACATAATCTTCAGATCATGGTTGATCTGACGTCTGATCTGCCCGTCTAATACCGGGCAGGCTACTTCTACTCTTTTTTCTGTATTTCTTGTCATCATGTCTGCGGAGCCGATATAGATCTTCTGTTCTTTTCCGGTTCCGAAGCTGAAGATACGTGGATGTTCCAGATAGCGGCCAACCACGCTCATCACCCTGACATTTTCTGTAAATCCAGGCACTCCCGGTAGTATACAGCAGATTCCTCGAACAATCAAGTCTACCCTTACTCCGGCGCAGGAGGCCTCGGATACTTTCTTTATGAAGTCCACATCTGTCACGGAGTTCATCTTCATAATGATGCGTCCTTCGCTTCCTTTTATGATCTCTTCGTCCATCATCTGTAAGATACGGCTCTTTAAGCTGACCGGTGATACGATCAGGTATTGATAGCTGCCCTGCAGATTGCCGATGGACATATTCTTGAAAAATTCTGCGGCGTCCTGTCCGATTCGCGGATCAGCAGTCATCAAGGACAGATCGGTATACATGGCAGCTGTCTTCTCGTTATAATTGCCGGTTCCGACCTGTGTGATATACTGGATGTCATTGCGGTTCCTGTATGTGATCAGACAAATCTTGGAATGCACTTTGTAACCGTCGAATCCATAGATCACACGGCATCCTGCTTCTTCCAGACGTTCCGACCAGTCGATGTTGTTCTGCTCGTCAAATCTTGCACGCAGCTCGATCAGCACGGTGACTTCTTTTCCATTTTCCGCAGCTGCGCACAGGTATTCTACCAGTCTTGCCTTCTTCGCCAGGCGGTAGATAGTGATCTTGATCGTCATAACGTTCGGATCTACCGCGGCATCTTTGATCAGCTTCAGGAACGGATCCATGCTTTCGTATGGGTAGAACAACAGGATATCATTCTTTTTCACCTGTTTTAACATGTTTCCGTCCTGTACATGTGCTGATTTTTGCGGGGAGAATGGTTCGTAGACCAGTGCTTTCTTCATAGATTCCGGGAGATTTCCTGCGATGGAGAACATATAATCCAGTTTCATCGGCATCTTCGTGCGGAAGATCTGCTCCGGTGTGATCTTGAATTTCTTACAGAAGTATTCCTGCATTTCCGGTGTCAGTTTCTCCGCTGTTTCTAATCTTACTACCGCCATCCTGCGGCGTTTGTGCAGGGTACTCTGCATGAGTTTCCGGAAATCATCGGTAACCTCCAGTGCTTCATCGTCCGGAGATACGTCTGCATTTCTTGTCACGCAGATGTAGTTCGGGTTGGATACTTCGTACTGGTCAAATACCAGATCCAGGTATTCCATGATGACTTTCTCCATGCGGATATAACGGATGTCATGTCCCGGAAGCATCAGGATATCGGATACATAGGTCGGAACCGGTACGATTCCGAGGATCTGTTCTTTTTCTTTGTCGTCTTTATTCTTCCTGCTATTGATATGCTTCAGATTGGCTGTTACGTAGATATCTTTATTCATAAGATGCGGGAACGGGTGGCTGCTGTCTACGATCTGCGGTGACAGTACCGGCAGGATCTGCTCTTTGAAACATTTCTTAACATATTTCTTCTCGTCTGTCTCCAGTTCTTTAAAGTCCAGTCCGCAGACTCCGTATGGGGACAGTTCTTTCTTGATCCCGGCGTAGGTCTTGTCACGTTCTTTATATAGCGGGGCAACTGCTGCGTAGATCGCATCCAGCTGCTCCTGCGGTGTCATTCCCGACCGGCTGTCTCTGTGTCTGTCGTCTGTCTGCACCATATCATAGAGGCTTCCGACACGGATCATGAAGAATTCATCTAAGTTACTGGTGAAGATGGCCACGAATTTCATACGTTCCAGCAATGGCACGCTCTTATCTCTTGCTTCTTCCAATACACGCTGATCGAATCTCAGCCAGGAAAGTTCTCGGTTCTGTGTGTAGTTTAATAGTTCTCGGTCCATAGGGTCTGCCTCCGTTTCTTGCCGGTGCCATTGGTGCCATTGGCACTTTGTAATCAGCGAATTTATTGTATACTTTATTATAGCAAAACCATCTTTTATTCTCAACACTGAGATGTATTGTGTTCAGATTTGTAATCTGATTTATAATCTGATTGGTATCGGCAAGCGAAGCCGGATATCGGTAAGCGGGGTCGAATTTGCTGGATGTATAATGCAAAAAAGGCGAGAACTACGCCTTTTCACATGTTGCAGTTCCCACCTTTTTATTATTATTTTATGCTCTCACCTTATGAACGATAAACAGGTGAGTATGAGTGTGCCACCAGGGACACTAAAAGAGCCTGTTTTCCCGTCCCCCTGGCTACTTTGCCTGAATATATCCCTTGGCAGTCAGTGCTTCGGCGCAAAGCACAGCTCCGCCTGCTGCACCACGGACAGTATTGTGTGACAGTCCGATGAATTTGTAATCATACATGCTGTCTTCTCTCAGACGTCCGATAGACACACCCATTCCGTTCTCATAATTTACATCCGCTTTTACCTGCGGTCTGTCATCTTCTGACAGATACTGGATGAACTGCTTTGGAGCACTTGGAAGTTCTGCTTCCTGTGGGAATCCCTTGAAGCTTTCCAGTTTCTCGATCAGCTGTTCTTTAGTTGGCTTCTTCTCGAAGTTGATGAATACAGCTGCTGTATGTCCGTTGAGTACAGGAACTCTTAAGCACTGGCATGTGATCTTTGGTTCTTCTGCAAGTTTGATTTCTCCGTTTTCCAGTGTTCCGAGTACACGAAGAGGTTCTTTTTCACTCTTTTCTTCTTCTCCGCCGATGTATGGAATGATATTCTCGATCATTTCCGGCCAGTCTTTAAATGTCTTTCCTGCTCCTGAGATTGCCTGGTATGTTGTTACAACAACTTCTTTTGGTCCAAATTCTTTCCATGCTGCAAGTGCAGGTGTATAGCTCTGGATTGAGCAGTTTGGTTTTACTGCGATAAATCCGCGTGTTGTTCCGAGACGCTCTTTCTGAGTCTTGATAAGGTCAAAGTGTGCTGCATTGATCTCCGGAACTACCATCGGCACGTCTTTTGTCCAGCGGTGAGCACTGTTATTAGATACTACAGGGGTCTCTGTCTTTGCATATTCTTCTTCGATCGCTCTGATCTCATCTTTTGTCATATCTACGGCACTGAATACAAAATCTACAGTAGAAGCAACTTCTTCTACTTCATTTACATTCTTTACGATTAAGTTCTTTACACCTTCCGGCATCGGTGTATCCATTTTCCAACGTCCGCCTACGGCTTCTTCATATGTTTTTCCTGCTGAACGTGGGCTTGCTGCTACAGTTACAACCTCGAACCAAGGGTGATTTTCAAGCAATGAGATAAAACGCTGTCCAACCATTCCTGTTGCTCCTAAAATACCTACTCTTAATTTCTTATCCATCTTTGTTCTCTCCCTTTCTTTTTATCATTCCTTAATACAGCCTTACGCTACCTTCATCCGTATGACATGTACTAGTATTTATAAATGTATATTTTAATATTCTTCCATATATTTCTGATAAGCCGCAATTGATTTTGCCATAGCATCTTTTCCTGGTGCTCCTATGGTGACACGCTTATTCACACATGTCTCAAGATCGATTGCTTTATAGATATCTTCTTCAAATACCGGCGAGATCTTTCTGTACTCTTCCAGTGGAAGTTCATCTAACGGAATCTTCTTCTCAATGCATGTCAGTACCAGTTTTCCCACGATACCATGTGCATCTCTGAATGGTACACCGTGATTTACCAGATAATCTGCTGCATCTGTCGCATTGGTAAATCCGTGTTTTGCACTTTCTTCCATGCGGTCTTTATTAAACTGCATCGTCTTTAACATTCCGGCAAATAATGTGATACATCCTTTGGCTGTATCCATAGCATCAAATGCCCATTCTTTATCTTCCTGCATGTCTTTATTGTATGCAAGCGGAATTCCCTTCATCGTAGTAAGGAGTGCATTTAATGCGCCGTATACCCGTCCGGTTTTTCCTCTTACCAGCTCTGCGATATCCGGATTCTTCTTCTGCGGCATGATACTGCTTCCTGTACTGTACGCATCATCAATCTCTACAAACTGGTATTCATTCGAATTCCAGATGATGACCTCTTCACAGAATCTGCTTAAGTGCATCATCATAATGCTCAGTGCAGATAACAGTTCCAACAGATAATCTCTGTCTGATACACCGTCCATGCTGTTCAGTGTCGGTCCGTCGAATCCAAGTAATTCTGCTGTATATTCACGATCCAGTGGATATGTCGTTCCAGCAAGTGCTCCGGAGCCAAGCGGACATGTATTCATTCGTTTGCTAATATCCTTCAGTCTCTCATGATCTCTTCGGAACATTTCAAAATATGCCCCCATATGATGAGCCAGTGTGATCGGCTGTGCTTTCTGAAGATGTGTGAATCCTGGCATATATGTCTCGACATTCTCCTCCATTACATGAAGGATTACTTCCAGAAGTTCTTTTACCTGAGCATCAATCTCCTGAATCTCATCTCTGGTAAAAAGTTTCATATCTAATGCAACCTGGTCATTTCTGCTTCGTCCGGTATGGAGTTTCTTTCCCGGATCTCCGATGCGGTCGATCAATGTTGCTTCCACAAAACTGTGAATGTCTTCATATTTGTCTGATATCTCTAATTTACCGGATTCTACATCTTTCAGAATGCCATTTAATCCGTCTGTGATCTGTTCTTTTTCTTCTTCCGTTAAGATTCCCTGCTTTGCAAGCATGGTAACATGTGCCATACTTCCTTTGATATCCTGCTCATAAAATCTCTGGTCAAATGAGATAGATGCATTGAACTTATATACTAACTGGTCAGTCTCTTTTGTGAAACGACCTCCCCATAATTGTGCCATAATCTCTTCCTTTCCGTCATTTAATACTGTACTGTATAAAAGTGTACCATATTTTTATCTAAAGTCAACAGTGTCTTACTTTCGTTGTCTCTGAGAAAATTCACAACCACAGTAATCCTGTCTGTACAAACCATAAATTTTTGACAGTTCTGTGGAACGCTTGTAACCATTTTTCTTCTTAAAATCTGAAATCAAATATTCCACACCATATTCTTTTGCCAGACGCTGCCCGATTTCATTGAGCTTTGCTGCATTCTTCAATGGACTGATGCTAAGCGTGGTTGTAAAATAGTCATATTCTCCTGCTTTTGCAATCTCTGCAGTCTCTCTGAGACGCAGCTCATAACATTTCATACACCGGGAGCCGCCTTCTTTGACCTCCTCAAGTCCCCTGGCCATCTCGTAAAATTTCTCTTTCTCATATTCTCCCGCTACAAAGCTGACCGGATATTTGAAATTCATATCATCGATCAGTTTCTGTTGTTCCAGAATCCGCTTCGTATACTCTGTCTCCGGATAAATATTCGGATTATAGTAGAACACTGTGATTTCAAAATAATTGCTCAGATACTCTAACACATAACTGCTGCATGGAGCACAGCAACTGTGTAACAGAAGCCTTGGAACACGCCCTTCTTTTGTCAGCATATCCAATAACTTGTCTAATTCTTTTTGATAATTCATACTCATCGTCCCTATCTTGCGTACTCACATGCAATTATAACTTTTTCATAACAAGATGACAAGGGAAAATCCATATTTATGAACCATTTTATGACCACGGGAAAACACATTTTTCGTTTGATATAAAACTGACCACACATTTTCTTTCAAGATACATATGATAAGATATAGGATTATCATTTGCGGAGGTTTCCATGGATCAAGTACTGGAACTTAAGAATATTCACTATGCTTACCACAATCCGGACGGAGAAACTCCTGCCATAAATGGCATCTCCTTTATCCTGAATAAAGGAGAATTCGTTGCCATCGTCGGACCTTCGGGTTGCGGCAAAAGTACAAC
>ENA-OUQF01001389-OUQF01001389.1-human-gut-metagenome-genome-assembly--contig:-NODE-1389-length-14661-cov-14.721416_pt1 | contig 14661 bp, 10 predicted proteins | sample MGYA00237947_ERZ548826 | MGnify/ENA primary metagenome ERZ548826 (study PRJEB26490, sample SAMN05194701) | human gut metagenome | biome: terrestrial biome; feature: human-associated habitat... | reverse complement strand
AATTTTTATGCCTAATTTTTTTAGTTTCGTGTCCAATTTTTGTTGACAAGTGCACAAGGGGCACCCTGCCCCAAGGGCTAACCCCAAATCCATCCTCTTCCCCGTTTGACAGTCCGCTTCATTTGCGATAAAATGTTTTCCATACATTTAAATCTATCGATAACAGGCGGCGGACAGAGACGGCGCACGTGGACTGGAAGAAGAGGGGTTTTGTTATGGATTTTCAGCCAAGTTATAAAGAGTTTGCATTGATTTTCAAAGCGCTTTCCGATGAGACGCGACTGCGGGTGATCGACATGCTGTCATGCCGGGAGATGTCTGCCTGCGACATCCTTTCGAATTTCACGCTGTCGCAGTCGACGCTGTCTTATCACATGAAGATCCTGATCGAGTCCGGCGTGGTGAATGCGCGCCGCGAGGGTCTGTGGACGAAGTACAGGATCAATGATGAGACCTTTACGAAGCTGATGGATTTCCTGCCCGAGCTGTACAAGCTGAAGGACAAGTGCATCTGCGAGCAGATCAAGTACTGCAAGGCGGAAGCACCGGAGGCAGAAAAGGACGTATTTGGCAACTAAGAAAAGCCGTCTTGATGATCTCAAGGCGGCTTTTTTACGTACTGTGAGGTGGCTGTGGATGAGTGACTAGGGACTAGCATTGCGTATTTCGATGAAGAGAACTTTCAATCGACATACAATTGCAGTCAGAATTAACGTCGTAGCGACTTGCTCCCCCCCCGATGGGGAGCCAAGAACGTTCTGCCGCTTAACTTAATAGCATTACCTAGAGGGGAAGGCTGCGATACGAGAATACCATCTTCTAAAAAAAGGCGGCGAAGCCGCCACCTGAACCCTGAACCCTGAACCCTGAACCCTGAACCCTGAACCCTGAACCCCGAACCCTGAACCCTGAACCCTGAGCCTTTATCCATCCCATCTTTTTCCCTCGCGGCATTTATTTCATGCTATAATAGAGACACATCGTTCAATAGTGTTTTCCCAGGAGGTAGAAAAGAAGATGGACGACGGCCACATATGGCTTGAACTGATCATCATTATCCTGCTTGTTTTAGGCAATGCGGTATGTTCTCTGGCGGAGATCGCCATCGTCGGAGCGCGGAAGACGAAGCTGCAGGAGCTCATCGACGAGGGCAATAAGAGCGCGGTGTATGCGCTGCGCCTTGCCGAGGAGAAGGAAGAGCTTTTTGCGACCATTCAGGTGGGCATCACCACCATCAGCATCATCACGGGTATGTTTTCAGGCGCATCGCTGGCGGGGCCTTTGGCGAGTGAGATGGAGAAGGTTCCCCTGCTCGCTCCGTATGCGCGCGAGATCAGCATGGTGACGGTGATGGTGCTCGTCACGTATTTCTCGCTCATCATCGGCGAGTTGGCGCCGAAGTGGATCGCCATCGCGGTGCCGGAGAAGGCGGCGTGCGTCATCGCGCGTCCGATGATCATCATGGCGACGGTATGCCGGCCGCTGGTGTGGTTCTCCACATGGTCGACGAAGATCGTGGTGGGCTTCCTCGGTGTGAAGATGGGCGGCGAGCAGCCGGTGTCGGAGGAGGAGATCAAGGTCCTTCTTCAGCAGGGCGCGCGCCTCGGTACCTTCGATAAGGAAGAGCCTGAGATCATTGATAATGTTTTTGAGCTGAATGACCGTACGGCGTCGGACTGCATGACGGCGCGTCCGCAGCTTGACTGGTTGGATCTGGAGGATGAAGAGAAGAAGATCTGGGCGGATATGATGGAGTCATCCCATTTCCGTCTGCCGGTCGGCAAGGGCTCGCTGGATGATTTCAAGGGTCTTGCGGATGTGTCGGAGATCCTGATCGATCAGCACAAGCATCCGGGCAAGCCTCTGAAGGCATCGATCATGGATACGATCCATCAGCCGCTTTTCATCCCGGAGACGCTCATTCTGACGAAGCTCCTGCAGCTCTTCCGCACGCGCGGGGTGCATGAGGCGATCGTCATCGATGAGTACGGGACGCTGTCCGGCCTCGTGACGCTGCATGATGTGCTGGAGGAGATCGTAGGGGATATGCCCGGAGACAAGGAGGATATCCTGGAGGAGCAGAATAAATTCATCCGTCGCGGCGAACATGCCTGGCTGGTGGAGGGGCTGTGCTCCATCGATGATTTCCGCGAGCATTTCCATATCGAGGGAGAACTGCCCGGAGAGAAAGAGGCCTACTACAAGACGCTCGGCGGTTTCCTTACTTACCTTCTGGGCTATATCCCGAAGGAAACGGAGAAGGTCACATATGGGCGTTTTACCTTTGAGATCGTAGACTGCGACAACAGGCGCATCGACAAGGTATTGGTGACGGAAGGCACGGCTTCCGCAAAGGAGTAACAAATGGAGACAAAGAACTGGAAGGAAATTCTCTCGGCTATGAGCCGGCGGATCGATGAAGACCGCGCATTCCTGCAGAGCTATATGCTGGATCCGAGCTTGGATAACCGTCCGGCGGAGGAAGAACGTCTGAAGGATATCATCGCTCTTGCCGATGAGATGGAGGAGATCCTGACGGATCTTATCGAGAAAGGCGGCGAAGCGGCTGTCTCTCTGGATACGGATGGGAGCGATATCAATATCGAATACAAGACCCATACGCTGGGACGGCCCGATGGCGAAGATAATATCGATGGCGACTGGGAGCTCTCCGAAGAGGAGATGTATCCGGTCGGCGAGGAGCTGACGCTTCCGGAGGAGGAGAGGCTCATCTCCGCCAAGATCAAGAAGTGCAAGAAGCACAAAAAAGGCAAGAAGGATAAGAAAAAGAAGAAAAATAAAAATAAAAATAAAAAGTAAAGGCAAAGGGGACTTGGATGGGGACAAGTCTCCTTTTGTGGTTCAACAGGTTTCTCCACCGCCCCTGTTGAAGTTTTGAAAGCAGGGAGGAGCAGCTAGGGATTGGGGATTAGGGGCGCAAAGTGACTGGTGGCCGAAATGCCACCTTCGGGCATCGCCACCATCTATACTCCGCGGCGCATTTCGTCATCCTGAGCGGAGTGACATGTCGGATGTTCGAAAATGTAAAGGCAAAGCAGTGAGAACTGCGTCAAAGGATCTGGCGCCGCCCCCCTTTTGAACCTATAGAACCTGCTGAAGCTCTTTTGCAAACAATCAAGGGACGGCACGTCCCATGAGACGATCCTCAGAACCCTTTCCATCTCAAAAGGAGGTCTACTATGAGAAACTATCACTATGCCCAGGCAGGCGAGGTCATGTATCACACGGGTCTTACAAAGGAACAGCTGGCGGGCGCGCGCTACGCTGTCGTGCCCGGAGATCCGGGGCGGGTGCCGGGGCTGGCGAAGGCGCTGGATCCGTCTGCCGTTTTTCTCACCTCGCATCGCGACTATACGAGCTGGCTGGCCCGCGTCTCCGGTGAGCCGGTGCTTGTCATGTCGACGGGGATGGGCGGGCCGTGCATGAGCTTTGCTGTGGAAGAGCTTGCGCGTCTCGGGGTCACGACCTTCCTCCGCGCGGGGACGACGGGCTCTATACAAGAGGGGCTTGAGCTGGGCGATCTGGTGATCGATCGGGCTTCGGTGCGCCGCGACGGCGCGTCGAAGGCCTATGCCCCCGCGGAGTATCCGGCTGTGGCGGATATGACGGTGACACTGGCGCTCATGAAAGCGGCGGAAAGCCTCAGGGTGCCATATCAGGTCGGCATCTCCGTCTCGACGGATTCCTTCTGGCCGGGGCAGGAGCGCTATGACAGCTTCTCTGGCTATGTCAGGACCTCGTATCAGGGACTTCTCTCTGATTTTCAGGCAATGGGATGTACGAATTTTGAGATGGAAAATGCGACGCTCTTCACGCTGGCGAGCGTCATGGGTCTTCGCGCCGGCTCCGTCTGCGGTGTCGTGGCGAAACGGACGGAGAGTGAATCCATCGCACCGCCAGAGGTGTATGCGCTTGCAGAGGAGCGCTTCCAAAAGACAGTGAAACGGGCGCTTGAGATGTTGATCGGGCATTTCATGGTGACGCTGTAAAAAAGGGGCTGTGAAGAAATGAATCCTCATTTCTTCACAGCCCCTTTTGGGGTGAGAGATCGGTCAGCTTGTCAAGCCGGTCTCATGCTTCCCGTCACTTCTATCTCACATACTTCCGTATCGCGGAAAGCATGGTCTTCGTATGAAGTGGCTTGGTGAGATGCTCGTTCATGCCGCTCTTATGGCTCTTTTCGATGTCATCCTGAAAGGCATTTGCGGTCATGGCGAAGATGGGGATGAGAGAAGCATCACGGCGGGGGAGGCTTCGGATCCGCCGGCTCGCCTCATAGCCGCCCATGACCGGCATCATGATATCCATGAGAATGAGGTCATAGTAGCCAAGGGGAGATTCGCGGAATACCTTGACGGCTTCAGCGCCATTTTCGCAGGTGGTGATCTCCATGCCTTCTTTTTCGAGAAGATAGAGCGCGATCTCGCGGTTCAGCTCATTGTCCTCGACGAGGAGGACATGAAGGCCGGAGAGGGAGACGGGGCTCTGGCTTGCTGTCTCCGCTTCCTGCGATGCATGGTCGATGGTGAAGGGGATGGTGATGGTGAAGCGGGTGCCGACACCCTTCTGGCTGGAGAGGGTGATCGTGCCTCCCATTTTTGAGACGAACTCCTTCACGATGGAAAGACCGAGACCGGTACCCATGTAGTGGGTGCGGGCCGTATCCGACTCCTGCGTGAAGGGCTCGAAGGCGCGGTTCTGGAAGGATGGGCTCATCCCGATGCCGGTGTCGGCGCAGGACAGCGTGAAGAAGGCCTTCTCGCCCTTGATCTCGATCTTGTCGCAGGAGAAATCGATGCGTCCGCCGCGGCGGTTGTACTTCAGCGCATTGCTGGAAAGGTTCAGGAGGACGCGGCGAAGGAAGGTGGGGGAGCCGATGACGCGGCGGACCGGGAAGGGGGGATTCTTCACGTGGACGGTGACGCCGTAGGCAGGGGCCTGCATTTCGGTCAGATGATTCGACTCCATGAGGAGCGCAAAGATGTCGAAGGGGACGCTTTCCGGCTCGAGTGTGCCGGACTCGAGCTTGTTCATGTCGAGGATGTCACTTACCAAGGAGAGGAGCGTGCCGGCGGCTTGGCGGATCTTATGACGGCAGTCCTGCAGCTTTTCGATATCAGTGGGATGATTGTCGGCGATCTCTATCATGCCTAGGATGCCATTGATCGGGGTGCGGACGTCGTGGCTCATGCGGCGGAGGAAATCTGTCTTTGCTTGGCTGGCGATCTGGGCTTCGCGGGCGCTCTTCTTGAGCTTTTCCTGATAGGCGATCTCAGTCCGCTTGACCTCATCGATATTTTGAATGGTATAGAGAAGGGTGGAGGCGCTCCCGTCCTCGTGCCGCCTTTTCACGATGAAGCAGCCCAGGTGCCAGAGGCCATCGGCACTCAGGTATGGCTGGTAGAGAGTGTCTCTTTCCCGAAGGCGGTCTGAGAGGGTGGAGGGGTCGAGGAAGTCCTTCATGGATGCCTGGGATTCGGGAGCGATGAAGGATCTTCTGAAGATGGGGGTGGACTTATTTAAAAGGCCTTCGTTTCCGATGGCCTTCTGGTATTCCGCCTCGCCTGTGATCTCCATGTAAGTGCCTTTATCCAGGTCGAGGAAATAGATGGCGCGGTAGATCTTTCCGATCGTACTGATGAGATCCCTACGGAATTGCAGCCGTTTTCTTGCCCTCTCTTTTTCTGCCTGCAGACATTTCTCGCGAAGAACGAGGTCATCGATGGAGCGAATGCCGATCGCGATCTTGTGCTGGCCGTCTTCGACGGAGTGGAGTGGGGCGATCTGTACTTCAAGGTAGCGATGGCCGGCCTCATCAGGGATGACTTCTAAGCGGTAGTTCAAGATCTGTTTCGTGGAAAGCGCGGCAAGAATCTGATTCTTGTCAAAAAAGGAAAGGAAATCCGGCGCGGAGGCATGGATGATGTACTCATCATAGGCTCTGCGGACCCACTCGCTGAAGACGCCGGATGTGCCGGTCGGGCAGCGCGTGGGTCCCTTGATCGTCTCGAAGGTATCCTGCGTGAGATTGCAGCGGACGATGCAGCGGTAGTCCGAGGCGAGGACATCGACCAGGTAGGTCTCGCGCCGGAGGGAAAGGAGCTGCGATTCGAGCCGGGCGCGGTTTTCGGAAAGAGCCTTCTGGGCTTCGAGATGCGAGTAGATGCAGCCCAAGTGGCCGCTGATGACTTGCAGCATCTTGGAGGCGATGTCATAAATGCTGTGGTCAGGATCGTCAAGACCGATGAACCCGATGAATTTTCCTGTGGCAAAGATGGGAAGCACGGCGATGCTGTGGACATCCTGCGCATGCAGGATGGCGTACTCTGCGGGCATGGTGTCCCTGACGGTCTCCAGATCCCAGGTGCTGATGGCTTTTCCGCGTCGGAGCGTGCCATCCCAGTACGGGATGAGGGCGGCGGGGACATGCTGCAGGTTCTCGATCTGCGGAGTGACGCCGTCCTGACACCATTCGTAGGCATTCCGGTAGTAGCACTCTTCTTCTTCGTGAATGCTGAAAATGTAGGCACGGTCTGCGTGCGTGATCTGTCCGATGTTTTCCAGCAGAGAGGGGATGAGAGCATCGTAGGTGGCGCTGTCGGAGATCTGGTCTAAGATCAAGAGCTGGGAGAATATCATCTCCATGTGAGCCTCGCGCAAAAGGCTCTGCTGTGTATCGGGGGTAGATGCCAAGGGAATGGCCTCCTTCCATCGGAAGCTTACCGAGCTTTTATTTTTTATATATATTTTTTATTATAGCATGAAAGGATAAAGAAATTAAGAGGGGCTGCTTCAATGGGGCAGAATGGGCGCACCTTCGTAGAGAGTCTAAATTACTTTTTATTTATATAAAATCTCACGGCGTCGTTGGTTTTTATGCGCCGCACCCATATTCCTCACTTCTCACTCGAAAGCAGAGCCTTCATTGGCGATCAAAGGGCGATACGCTTCAAGGGGCTGACCCCAAATTCCCTAGCCACTTCCTTCTGTGTTCGTTATAATAGGATAAAAGTGAGCAGTGACTGCCTTCCAGTTACTGCCATGATTTGTGGGATTACCATTCCGAAGGAGTACCAACCTATGTACGAAGAGACCACCATCGCGGCGATCGCGACCAGCCCGGGCGAGGGCGGGATCGGCATCATCCGCATTTCCGGCATGCAGGCGGCGGATGTCGCAGACCGCGTATTTCATACGAAGAAGATCAAGAGCTTTCATGAAGCGGAGCCGTACCGCATGTATTTCGGCCGTGTCATGGAAGGGGATCGGCAGGTGGACGAGGGGCTCGCCGTCTACATGAGATCGCCGCATTCCTACACGGGCGAGGATGTCGTGGAGATTCAGATCCACGGCTCGATGGAGGCGCTCCGCCAGACGCTCTCGCTCGTTCTGGAAAAGGGGGCCGTCCCCGCGCACCGCGGTGAATTCACGAAGCGGGCCTTCCTGAATGGCCGCCTCGACCTGTCGCAGGCGGAAGCCGTGATGGATATCATCGAGGCGAAGGGGGCGGCGGCGCTCTCGCAGGCAGCAAGCCATCTCTCGGGCGCGCTTTCCTCCTTCGTGCGTGCTTCGCGCGACCAACTGAAGGATCTGATCGCCAAGCTCGAAGTCACCATCGACTATCCGGAGGAAGACCTGGAGGATCTCACGAATGAGGAGATCGAAGAGGGACTTTCTGCCATCGATTCATCGCTTCGGACGCTGCTCTCTCGCTCCGAAGAGGGGCGCATCATCCGCGATGGCCTGCGCACGGCGATCGTGGGCCGTCCGAATGCAGGGAAATCGAGCCTTTTGAATGCACTTTTGCAGGAGGAGCGGGCCATCGTGACGGACATTCCCGGGACGACGCGCGACACCATCGAGGAGTCCATCAAGATCGGCGGTGTGCCGCTCATCCTGATGGATACAGCCGGCATCCGTGAGACGGAGAACAAGATCGAGCGCATCGGCATCGAGCGCGCGAAGAAGTCCATGGAGAAGGCTGACCTCATCATGGCAGTCATCGACGGCTCTCGCCCGTTCTCGGAAGAGGACAGCGCGCTGCTCACCTCTCTTCGCGGAAGAAAGGCGCTTGTCATCCTGAATAAGTATGACCTGCCGCAGGAGATCGAGACGAGAGATGTGAAAGCGCTCGCCGGGGATATTCCAGTCGTGCCGATCTCCGCTCGCTACGGCAGCGGCATGGCCGAGCTGGAGGAGGAGCTCCATCATATCACGCAGTATCAGGATGTCTCCGCGGGCCGTGAGCTCTTCTTGACGAACCTGCGGCATGTGGATCTGGTGAAGAAAGCTCTCGCGGCCGTCCGCCGCGCCGAAGAGTCCATCCGCTCTGGCATGCCTGCGGACTGCATCACCATTGATGTCACCGAGGCGTGGCATACGCTGGGGGAGATCACCGGAGACACGGTGGATCAGGAGCTCATCAATTCCATCTTCGAAAGGTTCTGCGTGGGGAAATAAAGGTTGTCTGGTTCAGGGTTCGGGGTTCAGGTTGCGCGAAGGGGACACCGCACAACGTCATCCCGATCGAAGTGGAGGGATATCTATGGCAGGCAGGAAATCGACGTATGTTTGGTGACGGGAAACGAGAGGTATTGAGGATGCTGCCAGGGCACAATCTTCGATAACCGTTATGCAAGAAAGATTTCTCGACTACGCTCGAAATGACGATACGAGAGTGCCGCTAATCTCACAGCCAGCGGGCATCGTCCATTATATTTGCGGCAAAGCCGCTACCACCATTTCTCATTTCTCATTGTTTTCACCCCGAACCCTGAAGTTTGAAAGCAGGGATTAGGGATTAGTGGCTAGTGGCTAGTGGCTAGTGACTGGTGACTTAAATGCCACTTTGGGGCATCGCCACCATCTATACTCCGCGGCGCATTTCGTCATCCTGAGCGGAGTGAAATGTCGGATGTTCGAAAATGTAAAGGCAAAGCAGTGAGAACTGAGTCGAAGGATCTGGCGCCGCACCAACCCTGTTGAACCTTCCGAACCCTTAGAACCTGTTGAACCCTCCAACCCGAACCCCGAACCCGCCAACCTTCCTCTATTCTTTCTTTGAAATGGACGAAAAAATTTTATATAATAAGACTTTGGAATATAAGCAATCAACAGGTGCAGGAGAAGAGCTCCTGCGAGGCAAAGAAAGAAGGATACCATGTATCTCATTGATACGTATGATGTGATCGTCGTCGGCGCAGGCCATGCAGGCTGCGAGGCGGCACTTGCGGCAGCGCGCATGGGGATGAAGACGCTGCTCACCACGATCTCTCTGGAAAATGTCGCCATGATGCCATGCAATCCGGCGATCGGCGGACCGGGGAAGAGCCATCTTGTAAAGGAGATCGATGCACTGGGCGGCGAGATGGGCATCGCAGCCGATGCGACAGCCATCCAGATGCGCATGCTGAATCTCGGCAAGGGGCCGGCGGTCTACGCTCTCCGCGCGCAGTCGGATAAGAACAAGTACCACACCTATATGAAGAAGGTGGTGGAAAATACAGAGAATCTCGACCTGAAGCAGGTGCAGGTGATGGATATCCTCGTGGAAGACGGGGCATGCGTCGGCATCACGACCGAGCTTCATGAAGAGTACCGCGCGAAGGCGGTCATTCTAGCGACGGGGACGTACCTCGACAGCGAGATCATCATCGGCGAGACGATGTACTCCGGCGGCCCAAATGGCATGCGTCCCTCGGTCGGTCTGTCAGAGAATTTGAAGAAGCACGGGCTAAAGATCCTCCGCTTCAAGACCGGTACGCCGAGCCGTGTCGATATCAGAAGCCTGCATCTGGATCATATGGCGCTCGAAAAAGGTGATCCGATGAACCATGCCTTCTCCTTCATGAATGAACGGGAGGACAGGAATCAGCGAAACTGCTGGCTCACCTATACCAATGAGGAAACGCACCAGATCATCCGTGATAACCTGATGCGCGCCCCGAAGTATGCGGGCAAGATCCACGGCGTCGGTGCGCGCTACTGCCCGTCCATCGAGGATAAGGTCGTCCGCTTTGCCGATAAGAAGCGTCACCAGCTCTTCATCGAGCCGGAAGGCCTTGACACGAATGAAATGTACGTCCAGGGCATGTCGACGTCCATGCCGATCGACGTGCAGTACGCCTTCCTGCGCACCATCCCGGGGCTCGAGGATGTGAAGCTCATGCGTCCGGCCTATGCGATCGAGTATGACCTCTTAGACCCGCTCCAGCTCTATCCGACGCTCGAGGTGAAGAAGCTCCCGGGCCTCTACTCCGCGGGACAGGCAAATGGCACGAGCGGCTATGAGGAAGCCGCGGCACAGGGGCTTATGGCCGGCATCAATGCGGCGCTCAAGATCAAGGGAAAAGAGCCCTTCATCCTCGCCCGCCACGAAGCCTACATCGGTGCGCTCATCGATGACCTCGTCACGAAGGGGACGAATGAACCGTACCGCATGATGACCAGCCGCAGCGAGTACCGCCTGATCCTCCGTCAGGACAATGCGGATCTTCGCCTCACCGAGAAGGGCCATGACATCGGCCTTGTGACAGAAGAGCGCTACGCGCATTTCCTTTCCCGCAAAAAGGCCTATGAGGAAGCGATGGCCTATATCCGGACAAAGCGCTTCACGCCCAAGGCGGCTGTCAATGCAGCGCTTGCAAGCGTCGGCTCTGCTCCGCTCACGACAGGCATCGGCGCGGATAAGATCTTAAAGCGTCCCGAGATGACCTACCAGACCATGGTCGATGTCCTTGGCTGCCCTGTCTTCGATCCGGAGGCCGTCGAGGAGATGGAGATCACGGTGAAGTACGAGGGCTATATCGCCCGTCAGGAAGCCGCCGTCCAAAAGGCAGCGCGCATGGAAAAGGAAAAGATGCCTGCAGATATCGATTATCTCCATCTGGACGGCATCTCTATCGAAGCCCGCCAGAAGCTCGATCAGATCCGCCCGCTCTCTCTGGGGCAGGCCTCCCGCATCTCCGGCGTTTCTCCGGCGGATATGTCGGTCCTGATGGTCTACGTGAAGCGAATGAAGGGAAAGTAAAGGTTCAGGTTGGCGAGGTTCAGGGTTAGCCCATAGGGGCGTGCGCCCTTTGATTACGTTTGAAAGTTTCGCTTGAATGAGAAATTAGAAGTGAGAAATTTGGAATTGTGGTGCGGTGCAAAAAATAATGAAGCGCCGCAAAATTTTGATAGCGCTTCGCGCCGTCGTCATCTCGAGCGTAGCCGAGAGATCTTCCTTGCAGGAACGGTCAACGTGCCGATTGCGAAATTTCGATCACCGCTTGCTTCTAATCCCCAATCCCTAATCCCTAGCCACTCCTTCCGTCTTTCAAACTTGTGGCAGCAGGGGTAAGTGGTTAGGGATTAGGAGTAACTAGTGGCTGGCGACTGAAATGCAATCTTTGGGCATCGCCCTATTTATACTCCGCGGCGCTTCTGATTTTTATGCGCCGTACCACCACTCCTAACTCCTAACTTCTAACTAGAGTGAGCGAGAGGCTTTCAAGCGCAATCAAGGGACGCCCCGCCCCACGAGCTAACCCTGAACCCTAAACCCTTGAACCCTGAACCCATATATCACCATTCTCAAGTAATTTTGAAAGGGAAATCAAAATGACAGTTGCAGAAATGATGGAAGCTCTGGGTCTCGCAGCGAATGAGGACGCGGCGAGAAAAATGACAGAGTACAATGCCATGCTGATGGCTATGAACAAGAAAGTGAATCTCACCGGCATCAGAGACGGGGAAGAGAGTCTCATCAAGAACATTTATGACTCCATGACCGTCTATGACTCGGCATATTTTCCGCAGAATGGTCGCGTACTTGACCTTGGGACAGGCGCCGGATTTCCCGGCGTGCCGCTCGCGATCCTGCGTCCCGACATGTACGTGGTGCTCGTGGACTCCATCCAGAAGAAGCTCACCTTCATCGAGGATGCCTGTCGCGAGCTGGGCATCCGGAATGTGAAGTGCGTCCACATCCGTGCAGAAGAAGGCGGCCGCCGCAGAAAGACCCGTGAGTCCTTCGACGTCGTCACCGCCAGAGCCGTGAAGGCGATGCCCGTGATCTCAGAGTGGGCGATGCCCTTCGTCAAGGTCGGCGGCGTCTTCTGCGCCATGAAAGGCCCCGGCGCGGAAGAGGAGCTCAAGCAGGCAGGCCGTATCCTGCGTGAGCTCCATGGCACGCTCGAGGAGAAGAAGGAGCTCACCCTCCCCGCCGGCGACCAGCGCGTGATCCTCTATATCAGAAAGACCGCGCCCTGTCCCAAGACCTATCCCAGAAAAGTAGGCATCGCAGAAAAAAAGCCGATCATCGGAGAATAAAGAAGGAGCTGTGAAGAAATGAATCCTCATTTCTTCACAGCTCCTTTTTACTTTGCTTTCATTTGGTTCAGGATTCAGGGTTCTCGTGGCGGCTTCGCCACCTTTTTTTTAAAATGGTATTCTCGTATCGTCAGCCTTCCCCTCGAGGGGAAGGTGCCCCGCAGGGGCGGATAGGGCACTGGCGGTATGAAAGAGAGCGGGAAGGAGTGTCTCAAGCAGGCGATTTATGAAAGTACCCTATCCACCGCTCCGCATCAATTTTTATAAAGGGCGATGCCCGAAGGTGGTAAGCAGTCACCAGCCACTCGAAACCACTCATCCCTGCTTTCAAACTACGGGGTTTAAAGGGTTCCGGTGGTGGCTTCGCCGCCTTTTTTAGAAGATGGTATTCTCGTATCGCAGCCTTCCCCTCTAGGGAATGCTATTAAGTTAAGCGGCAGAACGTTCTTGGCTCCCCATCGGGGGAGCTCCCCGAAGGGGTTGTGCAAGCGAACTGGATTTTTAGGAGTGAAGCGACGCGAAAATCCAGTGAGACGCCATTTCGAACGAAGTGAGATGAGGGGGCTACGTAGCGGTATTGCATGAAAGTGTTGGAATATCGATAGCATTGGACTATAACTGAGAGCTGCAAGTCCCCCGCGGCAGATGGAACGCGAGAATGAGATGATCGTTATTTCACATCGCCCTTTTGGGTTGGAGTGACCGGCAGAGAGCAGATGGTAGGGAGGCGGACGAAAGGTCTGCCGCCTAAGGCCATCGCACGTCCCGTATGCTCCGCTTTTTCCGTTCTTCCCTTGAACCTTCCCTGCATTCCGTGTAAAATAAATGAGATTATGCATTTGGGAGGATATTTCAATGAATGAACGTGATAGCTTCAAGTCCCGTCTGGGCTTCCTGCTGGTCAGTGCAGGGTGCGCGATCGGGATCGGGAATGTATGGAAATTCCCATATGTGACAGGCGAATACGGCGGTGCGGTATTCGTCCTCTTTTACCTGCTCTTTCTGGTGCTGATGGGCATCCCCGTCATGACGATGGAGCTGGCTGTGGGCCGCGCGAGCAGAAAAAGTGCAGTCAAGGGCTACGCCGCGCTGGAGAAACCGGGCTCGAAGTGGCATATCCATGGATGGTTCTGCGTCCTTGGATGCTATCTGCTCATGATGTACTACACGACGGTATCCGGCTGGATGCTTGCCTATTTCTGGAAATTCGTCAATGGTACCTTCGCCTCTGCGAAAGCGGACGGGGTCGGCGAGGTCTTCGGCGCGATGCTGGCAAGTCCCTGGGAGATGGGCTTTTTCATGGCGATGACGGTCGTCGGCGGATTCCTTGTCTGCGGACTGGGGCTCCAGAGTGGTGTAGAGCGCATCACGAAGATCATGATGCTCTGCCTTCTTGCGCTCATCGTCGTGCTTGCCGTGCATAGTGCATTCCTCGAAGGCGGCGGGCCGGGACTCTCCTTCTACCTGCTCCCGGACTGGGAACGTGCGGCAGAAGCTGGTATCGGCAATGTAGCATCCGCCGCGATGAATCAGGCCTTCTTCACGCTGTCCCTCGGCATCGCCGCGATTGAGATTTTCGGTAGCTACATGTCGGATGATTTTACGCTGGGGGGAGAAGCCGTGCGCATCGCGATGCTCGATACCTTCGTCGCCATCATGGCAGGGCTCATCATTTTCCCAGCGTGCTTCGCCTACGATGTGCAGCCGGATCAGGGGCCGTCGCTCATTTTTATCACCCTTCCGAAGATCTTCAGCCACATGTCCATGGGCCAGCTCTGGGGAGCGCTCTTCTTTGTCTTCATGACCTTTGCGAGCTTCTCGACGGTCACGGCAGTCTTTGAGAATCTCATCGCAAGCAGCATGGATAATTTCGGATGGAGCCGCAGAAAAGCAGTCCTGCTGAATCTGGCGATCATTTTCGTCTTCTCCATCCCCTGCGTTCTCGGCTACAATGTGCTCTCCGGCGTGCATTTCCTCGGAGACCGCGATGTCTTGGACAGTGAAGACTTCCTTGTGAGCAATATCCTGCTCCCGGCAGGCTCTCTCATCTACCTGCTCTTTTGTACGACCAAGTGGGGCTGGGGCTTTGACAAGTACATCGCGGAAGTCAATACAGGCCGCGGGCTCAAGATGCCGCTCTGGCTCAAGCCGTATTTTCAGTATGTACTGCCTGTGCTGATACTCGTCATTCTGATTCGGGGCTTGGTATAAAATTAGGAATGGCGGCAGCAGCTTCGCAGTTTTTTTAGGAAACACTGATTAAATCGTTGTCTGATTTTACTCTTGAATTTTTATACATAGCGAGGAATAACCTGACGCGAATAGCGA
>ENA-OUQF01001385-OUQF01001385.1-human-gut-metagenome-genome-assembly--contig:-NODE-1385-length-14700-cov-5.357596_pt1 | contig 14700 bp, 6 predicted proteins | sample MGYA00237947_ERZ548826 | MGnify/ENA primary metagenome ERZ548826 (study PRJEB26490, sample SAMN05194701) | human gut metagenome | biome: terrestrial biome; feature: human-associated habitat; material... | reverse complement strand
ACCTGATGGTGCATCAGGGGCGGCCTGTGAGTCAGGAGGAGCTGATGGATCACGTCTGGGACAACAGCGTGGACAGCTTCAGCAACTCCATCCGCGTCCACATCTCCGCCCTGCGGAAGAAGCTGCGCACCGCGTTGGGCTACGACCCTGTCCGCAACCGCATCGGCGAGGGCTATCTGATGGGAGGGGACGAAGAATGAAGCGGCTTTCCCTGCAGTGGCGCATCACACTGATGTCCGTCCTGCTCATCGGCATCACCTGCGTGGCCATGAATCTGCTGCTCTGTTCCTCCGGTGTGTACTATATGGACACCATTGCAGACAGCTTACAGGGCGGCGGCACGGTGATCCTGAATGAGGGCGGCGCGGCAAGCTTTGACCCGCAGCTCGTTGCGCCCAGCGAGGAGCTGACCATCGTTGTCGATGGGGCGCAGGGACGCTTCCGCACCACCAACTGGTATATCACGGCTATAGTGACACTGCTCAGCGGAATTTTGGCCTATTTCGTCAGCGGGCGAGCCCTCAAGCCCCTGCACAGCTTCGCCTCTCAGGTAGAGAAGGTGCAGCTGAACAATCTGGCGGATGTGAGGATCGATGAGGACGTGCTGCCGGAATTCCGGCAGCTCAGCCACTCCTTCAACCAGATGCTGGAGCGGTTGAACAACGCCTTTACCGCCCAGCGGCAGTTTACCGGCAATGCCGCCCACGAGCTGCGCACGCCGCTTGCGCTGATGCAGGCGCAGCTGGAGCTGTTTTCCGCAGAGCACACCGATGTGCTGCCGGAGACAGCGGAGTTTCTCCTGCTTTTGCGGGAGCAGACGGAGAGGCTGACGCAGATGACCAAAACGCTGCTGGAAATGAGCAATTTGCAGCAGGTGGCGCGGAACGAGCAGATTCAGCTTATCCCAATGATCGAGGAGATCTTCACAGACCTCGCCCCGCTGGCAGAAAAGCGCGGTGTCACGCTAAAAGCGGAGGGCGACGGCGTTATGACCGGCAGCGACGCGCTGATCTATCGGCTGATCTTCAACCTGACGGAGAACGCCGTCAAGTACAACCGCCCTGGCGGCTCGGTGTGGGTCTGCGTCACACAGGAGACGGAAAAACTCCTGATCCGCGTTTCCGACACCGGCCGCGGCATTCCGGAGGAATTTCAGCGGAGCATCTTCCAGCCCTTCTTCCGGGTGGACAAGTCCCGCAGCCGGGAGTACGGCGGCGTGGGGCTGGGGCTCTCGCTGGTGTGGGAGATCGCCGATCTCCACGGCGGCTCCGTTTGGGTGGAGGAAAGTTCGGACAAGGGCACGACCATCGCGGTGGAGCTGCCGGTACAGTGAAGCTGCATCTCACATAAAGCAATAAGCCGCGCAGTGGGAGTGCCCTTCGGGCGCTCCCGCCTTATCTTAGCATTTTGAATGACTTTGTATTTTCCCAAAGGCCCCCGCTTCGGCGGGGGCCCTTGTCTTTTCACCTTTCGTTTCCCGCTGCGTAGGATAGACTGTACGGAGTCGCCCGGCTCCGCATACTACGGATACGGAAAAGGGAGTGTCTATGCAATCATCTGTTCTTCAGGGGATATTGCTCCCCTTCTGGGGCACGTCGCTGGGTGCGGCGTGCGTATTCTGCCTGCAAAGAGCGCCCTCCGCCGTTCTGCGCCGCGTGCTGGAGGGCTTCGCCGCCGGGGTGATGACCGCCGCCTCGGTGTGGAGCCTGCTGCTGCCCGCTATCGACTGGGCGGACATGGGCCGCTGGTCCTTCCTTCCGGCGGCGGGCGGTTTCTGGCTGGGGGTGCTGTTCCTGCGGCTGCTGGAGCGACTGCTGCCGGAGGCTGTTACCGACCGTTCCACCACCATGACCCTTCTGGCAGTGACGCTGCACAACATCCCGGAGGGGATGGCGGTGGGTGCGGCCTATGCCGGATGTGTGGCGGCAGGAGCCGCCGCGCCCGCCGCGGCGTTTACGCTGGCGCTGGCCATCGCCATCCAGAATGTGCCGGAGGGCGCCATTGTGGCCCTGCCCCTGCGTACCGCCGGTGCGGGGAAGGGGAGAGCCTTTTTGGGCGGCGTGCTCTCCGGCGTGGTGGAGCCCCTGGCCGCCGGCGTGACGGTGCTGGCGGCGGCGCTCATCGTTCCGGCACTGCCCTGGCTGCTGGGCTTTGCTGCCGGGGCCATGCTCTATGTGGTGGCCGCCGAGCTGCTGCCCACGCGCGGCGATTCCGGCCCGGGGGCGCTGGCCTTTGCCGCGGGCTTTACCGTAATGATGATCCTGGACGTGGCATTGGGGTAGGGAGGAGGGTTGACAACGGCCAATTCCTGTAATATAATGTCGCTGACAAGTAAATAAACAGTCTGTTGATCCAATGTCGCCGGCGGCCGTACAGCCCACCACGGGCCAGGCGTCGGCATAGAAGGAAAGGGGTAGCCAAACCCCGCACGACCGGTACTGTGAGCGCAAGGATGCACCGAAGCGGCGAGAGCCGCCGGGACGAAAGTCCGCCATTGTGGGTAAGCCCATGAGAAGGTAGGCTGCAAACGAGGAGGGATGTCTGTCCCCCGCGGCGCGAGCCAGGAGAATTGCATTGTGTAGGACATAGTTGCAGCGGGCGCGCTCTCCGTGTGCGGGAATCTTGTACCACCATGTAGATGTACCACGCTGACCTCCTGAACGGGAGGTCGGTGTTTTTGCACCGCCTTTTTCGCGGCCGGCCCTTTTGGGCGGGCGGCGGGGGCGGCGACATCTTTCCGTGGTGCAGGGGTCGTATCTATTGCGTTCGCTGTCCGGCTTTGCGCCGGGCAGCGTTTCATTTTCGCGGGACAGAGTGCACTCTGTCCTATTTTTCATGCCCTGCATGAAAAATACTCTCCTTGTCAGGCTGCAGCGCTGCCGTATGCAGCGAAGCGGTGCGGAAAACTCGACTGTCAAGCTGAGGCGCCGTGCGCTTTCCATCTGACCGTGAAACTGTGCAGACGAGTCCCCTTTGTCAAGCTGAGGCGGCCATTGGCCGCGTGCTTTTCCATAAGTGGGGCGGGGATGTTGCCGCATCCCCGCCCACCCCCTCACGTCGACAAAAAATTTACATAAAGGAGAAAGAGACATGAAGAAGAGAGTCATAAGCTGGCTGCTGACCGTCGTGATGGTCGTCAGCATGCTGCCCACCTCCGTGTTGGCCGACACGCTGGCCGCGGATCAGGAGCAGCAGACCCAGCAGGAACAGATAGCTCCGGTGGACACGGAGAACACCGTCCCTGCCGAGGATGAGGAGACGCAGGAGCAGCAGGAGCCTGCTCCGGAAACGCCTGTGTCCCGGTCTGCCCGCATCGGCGGCACGGCGCTGGCGCTGGCGGAAGGAACTGTCAGCTCCGCGAAGGAGTTTGCGGCGATGGACGCCAGCGGCAGCTATACGCTGACGAAGGATATCATTGTCACCGAGCCCTATGCCAGCGACTTTTCCGGCACCTTTGACGGCAACGGCCACACCGTGACGCTGGATATCACCGCTTCCACGGCCAATGTCGGCCTGTTCAGCAAACTGGCGGGCGGCGCCGTGGTGAAGAATGTGATCACCGCAGGCAGTATTTCCGGCAAAGTAAACAATGTGGGTGGTATCGCGGGTACTGCGGATGGCAATGTAACTATTGAGAACTGCAAAAATACAGCGAGCATCAAGGGGGGAAAAGGTGCTGGTGGTATTCTTGGCTATAGTGAACCCGGCAGTGGCTTTGTTACGATTTCTTCCTGCGCGAATATGGGAAGTGTGAGTGGTACAAGAAAGCAAGTTGGCGGCATTGCAGGAAATGTTGTAGGAACTCACATAATAAGGAATTGCTATAATCAGGGGGATATAAGTGATGGCGCAGGCATACTCGGTAGAGGAACGAAGGGCGTTCTGGTGGAGAACTGCTATACTGTTGGTTCCGTTGAAACGAACGGTGCAATAATGGCGGTATCATCCAGTTCCTATTCTTCGGACGAGCCATGCCGTATTGTTAACTGCTATGCGCCGAGTGAAACCGTAACGGCGCTGGTACCGTCAACTGTTAAGATTAGCAACTCTGGTACCAAATCCTCCGCCGAGATGCAGTCCGCGGAGTTTGCCGCCACCCTTGGCAGCGCATTCCAGTACAATGGGGGCGGCTATCCTACGCTGAAGGACCCGGAGCCAGTGGTGGAAAAGAACGTCGTGTCTATTTCCGTAAAGTCGGCTAAAACGACGTGCTATACCGGCGATGAACTGGAGCTCAGTGTTACAGTTACCTATGACGATAACAGTAGCGAGGTCATCACCAAGGGTTTCACGGTGGCGGGATTTGACAACACCGCGCCGGGAAAGCAGACGGTGACTGTGACCTACAAGGAAAAAACGGATTCCATTGAGATCGAGGTCATTAAGAAGCCTGAGTTTGATGACTTCTTCGCTGGTATTGTTAACAGTGTTGAGGTGACGAATGATGCCACCTATCCTTATGTGGTGGACATGACCGACAGCGACGGCCTTTGCCTGCGCTCCAGCAATCCGGTTCAAGGAAATACAAGCAGTACATCTACGATTACGCTGAAGGCAAAGGCCAATGTGACGCTTAGCTTTAAGTATTGGGGCTGCAATTATGATTCTTCTTACGCAGCTCTTACGATCGTAAAAAACAACAGCTATAATCCAGAGATGCGGTCATGGGGGAGTACTCAGTGGAAGGACTTCACCATTGATCTGAAAAAGGGCGATACGCTGAGACTGAATCTTATAAAGACGTATGTCTCAGGTGATTACTATGTCAAGCTCAAGGATTTCACAGTTTCGTCCCTGTATGAGGTGAAGTTGACAGCGGAGCCTGAAGAGGCTGATGCGGTCGTTGCACTGAAGGACAGCACAGGCGCAGAACTTAAAGGTACGAATGGTGTATACATCGTTTCTGCAGGTGAGTATACCTACACGGTGTCGGCTTATGGGTATGACACTGTTACGGAAACGATCAATGTTGCTGCAGATGTGGCAAAGACGGTGCCGCTGACCAAATCTGCGGCCTATTCCGTGGCGTTTGATATCTCGCGCCCCGCAGGGATCACGGCGGATCCGACAGTGACCGTCAAAACCAACGGTAAGGCGGTATATACCGGTGATGGTACAGGCTGCAGTCTGTCCAATGGCAGCTACGCTTATACAGTTGCCTGCGATGGCTGCGATAATGCCGGCGGTGTATTCTCTGTGAATGGCGATAAGGTGAATATCACAGTGACGCTGGCAAAAAAGGCGATATTTGAGGATTTCTTTGCCAATTGCCAGGGTATCACCGTCAGCGGTGACAAGGGGAAATTTACCATAGAGGGTGCTGGTAAGGACTCCTATCTCAAGACCACAGAAACGACCACACTGGCTCTCACGGCTACAAAGAATGTGAAGCTGTCGTTCAGCTATATCGCCAATGCGGTAGGGTATGTGGAAGGCGACTGGGAAAATGATGAGCCGGATGAATACTATTATTTCACCATAAAGAAGAACAGTACACAAGTCAAGCGTGCTTACAGCGAAACTTCTTGGAAAGATTTTTCAGTGGAGCTTACGCAGGGTGATGTGCTGACCATTAGTTATGATGGTTATACCAGTTACTTTTACGCAGCCCTGAAGAATTTTGCAGCAGTTCCGTTCTATACCCTCACCCTTAACACTCCCGACGGTGCAACGGTGGTGCTGAAGGACCGTAGCGGCGCGGAGATCACCGGCAAAAACGGCGCATACACCGTTGCCGCCGGTACCTATGCCTACACCGTCAGCAAGTTCGGCTACGAGACCAAGACGGGGAACATCACCGTGAGCGCTGATGTGAACGAGACCGTCACGCTGAGCGAACTTGCCACCCGTACCCTGACCTTTGCCGTAACTCCGGCGGACGCCACGGTGACCGTGACCCACCCCGTGGGCGGCACCATCAAGCCCGAGGCCGACGGCGGCTACAAACTCTACCTCGGCGAGACCTATGCCTATACCGTCGCCAAGGCGGACTATATCCCCGTTCACGGTAGCATCACCGCCGCCGAGGATAAGACGCTTTCCTTCACCTTAACTTACGCCGGTGCGGGCTGGGACGGCACGACCAAGACCGAGCCCGCGCAGGACGAGAGCGGTGTCTACCTGATCTATACCGCCGCGGAACTGGCATGGTTTGCCGATGCGGTCAACAAGGGCGACACGACCATCAGCGGCAAGCTCACCGCCAACATCAACCTCAACGGCAAGACCTGGACGGCTATCGGTACCGACAGCAATAAGTTCGCCGGCACGTTGGACGGCGATAGTCACACCGTTAGTGGTTTGGCAGGAACTGGCGGATTAGTCTATTATTTGAGCGCCAATGGAACTGTCAAGAGTTTGTATGTGGATTGCGCCATTGACGGTACAAGTAATGTCGGAGGTATTGCGGATAAGAGTGAAGGCCGGATTGAAAACTGCCTCGTCAGTGGTTACATCAAAGGCGGCAATGACACGATCTTTGGTGTTGGCGGTATTGTTGGTCATGGTGTGGCAGGCAATGTCATTAGTGGCTGCGTGAGCACAGCGGATATTCTGTTCAAGTACTCCCGGTATGCGGTGCAAAATGGCGCGGGAGGTATCGTGGGTTATACTTACGGCACCGTAGAGAACTGCTATTTTGCGGGGAACGTCCACACTAACGCAAAGAGTGTTAGCGCTGGCGGATTTGGCGGACTTGTCGGCCGTGCGCGCAGTAATGCTGTTATGAAAGACTGCTACACTGTAGGTGCTGTCACCGGTCCGGAAAGCAGCTTCGGTGCGGTGGTAGGCAAGGTGAACTCCGGCGCCACCATCACCAACTGCGCTTATCTGGACACCGTCGCACCACAGGCCGCGGCGGATGGCACTACCAGCGGTATGACTGCCCGCACCGCGGACTATATGCGCACCCCGGAATTTGCGGCGGAGATGGGGATGCACCTTGACAGCGGCAACAGCAACGGCGGCTTCCCGGTGCTGCCCTGGCAGGGCGGCACCCCCGTGAACAATGCCGACCTCAAGGCCGCTGCCGACGCCGCAAGCGCCCTGCAGCTTCGCGGCATGAGCGCCGCCGACGCCGCCAAGAAAGCCAAGGCCGACTGGTACGCCAAAATTGTGCTGGGACTCTATGACCTCAACAACTATAACGATAAGGCCGACCTCTGTGAGCAATACGGCATCGAAGAGCCCGGCGAAGCGGTCACGGACCTGCACGACTACTTCCTGACCGCCCTGCAAAAGTACTTCTATAAGGAACTGGGGCTCGATGCCGAGAATGCAGACCTTCTGAAGGCCGATGCCACCGGCGTCTATCAGCTCCGCGGCCTTACCCCGGTGAGCGGCGACCCGGAGGAGGAAGAGGAGACCGCGCAGACCTATACCGGCTTCCTGACCCTGCCCGCGAGCGTCACCGTTCCCGTGGAGGGCAGTGGAGAGAAGACCGTTTCCCTCACATGGACGGCGGATAACGCTCTGGTGAACACCGCCACCGGCGCGCTCACCGCGCCTGCGGCGGATAAGGTCACGGTGACCCTTACCGCCACTCTCCAAAGCGGCGCTGCCACGAAGACCAAGACCTTCACGCTGTGCCTCTGGTCCGAGAATGCGGAAAAGGTGCAGACGCTGGAGGATATTGCCGCCGAGTTCACGCGCAAGAATACCGCCGTGCAGCCCCTGCAAGGCGTGGGGCTCTATGATGAAACCAACATCACCCAAGCCTTCCGCCGCCTGCTGGCAGAGCAGGGCTATGCGGATGTGGCGGACAACTCCGAGATCACCTATGTCAACGGCAGCGCCAAGGCCAACGGCTTTGACGGTACCAAGGTACAGTACATTGCCGACAACGGCAACATCACCTACTTCACCGGCGACGGCACCGCCCGCCAGACCGTGCAGTACACGGGATTGAAGTTCAACATCACCTATGCCGGGGTCACCAAGGAGATCACCCTCCGTGCCACCGTGGGGCGCAGCGCCGATGATGTGCAGCAGCTGGTGGAGAGCGCCGCCGAGTCCCTGAACTGGGAACTCATCCGCGGCGAGAACACCAACGGGGCCACCCAAAGCGAGGTGGCGGGCTGGACGCTCTACACCGTGAACGACCGCATCACCTCCAACCTCACGCTTCCCTCCGGCATTGAGGGGCGCTATGATGTGAAGGTGCAGTGGGGCACCCGGAACACCGAGTGGCTCTACATCACCAACGGCACCAACGGCACCGGCGTGGGCACCGTCAACCGCCCCCTGCAGCCCGCAGACGGCACGCCGCTGCCCGAGAAGGCCGGCAAGTTCCGACTGATCGCCCGCGTGACCTATGACGCCTTCGATGACTACACGCTGGCGCACATCACCGGCGACAACGGCGTGGAGGTCTATGCCGATGTGTTCTTTGACGCCACCGTTGCGCCCTTCGACAGCAGCGTGACCAGCGAGATGCAAAACGCTCTGGCGGAGAAGTATCAGGGGCTCCTGCGTGACTTTGTGGACAAGACAAAGCCCGTGGACTTGACCGCCGTCAGCGACGATATGCAGATGCCCAGACCCGCTCTTCTGGAGGAAAAGGGCATCATGAGCGACAGTTATAACCAGAAGGTCACGATGGTGAGCCTCACCCCGGATGTGCTGGACTTCAACGGGTATCACGCCATGGTCTACCGCCCACTGCCCGGTGAGAAGCCGGTGGAGGCGAAGTATGTGGTGACCATCACCACCCGCAGCTCCGGCCTTCTGCTGGCGCGACAGGAGTTCAGCTTCACCATTCAGCCTTTTACCCAGCCGGAGTTGGATGGCGCTGCCGCCTTTATGACCGAGGCGCTGACCGGGGATGTCTACTGGGACGGTATCAAGAACAAGAATACGGTTAAGACCAAGGTCACCTCCGACCTGTACCCCTTCGCAGAGATCTGCAAAAACGAGGACGGCACGCTGAAATACGTCCGCGGCACGGTGAATATGACCTTCGACGGCATCGAGGCCGACGATATCCCCGGCTGGCTCGATACAGAGAAGTACCGCTGCTTCCGATCCTCCCGACCCTCCGTCATCGAGAATGAGCTGCTGCGTGTGCACCAGCCGGAGTACAATACGACAGTTACGCTGGACAGTGTCCTGACCTACACCAAGTACGCCCAGTATTGGGAAAAGTTCGGTATCAACGGCACCGAGGAGAGCAAGGAACGCTACAAGGACTTTGCCCAATTCTACAAGCAGCCCATCCACATCGACCTGACGGTGATCGGCGAGAAGAACGCCGCTGACCCCAACGAAAATCAGACCCTCACCGTGAAGGTCAAGGTGGACGGCTACAACAAGAACGGCCATACTTTCCAGGGAATCTCCGACTTTACCTTCACCGGCAAGGCCAACGAGGATCCCACCGCTTGGGACGCTGTGAAGGCGTGCCTTGACAGTGCCAAGTACACCTATACCGGCAGCGGTACCTACATCAAGAGCATCACCGATGCGGCGGGCAACACCCTCAAGGAGAAGGGCGATGGCAAGTCCTCCGGCTGGATGTTCGGCATCGCCGTCAAGGGCGGCAACGAGACTCTGCCCAAGACCACGCTGGACAACACCTATCTCAAAGACGGCGACACCCTGCGCCTGTTCTTTACCGACACCTATATCCCGCTGGATCCGACGGATCCCGCCGTGCCCGGTGCGGAAGTGCCCGGCTTCGATGAGGCGTATGCCGGCGCCAAGGCGTATATCCAAAGCGCGGTGAGCGCCCCGGTCGTCAGCTATCTCTTCGGCGAGTGGGCGGTACTGGGACAGGCTCGCGCCAAGGTGCCCCTGTCCGAGGCATATATCGCGGCCTATTATGAGAAGGTCGTGGCCTATGTAAAGGCGAACATCGGCTCTGACGGCATCCTCCGGGCTCCCGATGATAAAAACACCCCCGTCATCACCGACAATGAGCGTATTGCCCTGGCTCTTACCGCCATCGGCAAGGACCCCGCCAACGTGGGCGGCAAAAACCTGCTGACGGCGCTGCAGGACCGGAATATCATGCAGGTCACCAATACCAGTGACACGGATATCAACGGTCTGGTGTTCGGCCTGCTGGCCCTCAACAGCCGCAACTACACCCCCGACACCTCCTGGCTGGCGCAGGCCATTCTGGGCCAGCAGAATGCGGATGGCAGCTGGAGCGCCAAAGCCGACACAAAACCCGTCGGCGACGTGGACATGACCGCCATGGCGCTGCAGGCGCTGGCACCCTACTATAAGGACGGCGGCAATGAAACCGTGAACACCGCCGTGGAGAAAGCCCTCAACTGGCTCTCCGGCAAGTATCGAAGCGGCTACGACTCCTCCGAGAGCTGCGCGCAGGTGGTCATCGCCCTTTCCGCCCTGAATTTGGATGCCAACACGGACGCGCGCTTTACCAAGACCGTGGAGGGGAAGACCCTGAGCGTTCTGGGGAACCTCCTGCAGTACCGCGTGGCGGAGAACGGCGGCTTTAAGCATCAGTTCGCAGACAAGGCCGTCAACGAGATGGCCACGGAGCAGGCGCTTTGCGCCATGGCCGCCTATGCGCGCTTTACAGAGAAGGCCAACGCCCTCTACGATATGACCGACGCCGCCTGCGCCCATCGCTTCGGCGAGTGGAAAGTGACCGTGGCCGCCACCTGCACCAAGGACGGCGTCAGCCGCCGGATCTGCTCCATTTGCGGCGCCGTGGAGGAAAAGCCTGTTCCCGCGACAGGCCACAACTTCGGCGCGTGGACGGTGACCAAGGCGGCCACCTGCACCGAAAGCGGTATCAGCACCCGTAAGTGCAGCGTTTGCAGCACGGAGGAGACGATGATCGTCCCGTCTCTGGGGCACAGTATGACTGCCACGGCGGGCAAGGCTGCTACCTGCACCGAGGCAGGCAACAGTGCCTATTGGACCTGCTCTCGCTGCCACAAGTTCTTCAGCGATGCGGCGGGCAAGACCGAGATCGCCAAGGACAGCTGGGTCATCGCGGCCCTGGGCCACGATGAGGCCACCCGTGCGGCGGTGGCGGCCACCTGCTACGTCTCCGGCCATGAGGCGGATACCTACTGCAAGCGCTGCGGCATTGTCATCACAGCTGGCGCGACCATTCCCGCCACCGGCAAGCACACCTACGTCAACGGCGTCTGCACCGTCTGCGGCGTCAAGAACCCGATGGCCAACGTCAAAGGCGATGACATCAAGGTGGACAGCAAAGACAACAAGACCGCCGCGGGCGACGGCTTGGTCATCAAGGCCGATGATACCATCACCGGGGAGGTGCTGGCGGACATCAAGGCAGCAGTGAGCGACGGTGCAATCACCGTGACCGTGACGGATACGCTCCAGCTCACCAACGAGCAGAAGGCCGCCGACGGCGGCAAGAGCGCCCTGACCGAGGCGGCCAAGACGGCCGGTGACGAGGTTAAGAAGGAGCTGAACAAGCTGGCCGAGAAGCTGGACGCCCTGCGCGGCGACAAATCCCGCAAGAACGCGCAGTTGGAGAAGGTCGTAGACGTGACTGTGGCGCTGGTCAAGACGGAAGGGAACGAGATCAAGACCGTGGCGCAGCTTATCGAGCTGCCCCACAGCGTCACCGTGACCATCCCCATCACCGACGAGCTGTACGCGGCCCTTCAGGGCAAGCGCGTCTGCGTGGTGCGCAGCCACACGGATAGCAGCGGCAATGTGACCACTGCCGAGCTGTCCGCTACGCTGGGCGGCACCAAGGGCAATTATGTCCTGACCTTCCAGACGGACAAGGCCTCCGCGTTCGCTATCGTCTCCTATGAGACGGTGTCCTCCGGGTACTACTACGGCGGAAGCGGTACGGCCGACAGCGGCAAGAAGGACTCCGCCAATACGGCGGACGACAGTCAGATGGTGCTGTGGCTGGGCAGCGCGGTCCTGGCGGCGGCAGCCGTTGTGGTGCTGACCCGGAAGAAGCGCGTTTCCAAGTAACAACAGAACAGCCGACGCAGGGGCGCGAAAGCGCCTCTGCGTATGGCGCTTTTATGAGGGATGAAAGATATGAAGAAAAACCACCGATTTTGGCTGTTGGCGCTGGCACTGTCCCTGCTGCTGACCTGCGCCGCCTGCGGAAAAAAGACCGTATCGTACGCCCCCGGCAACATTCCCACGGCAACGCAGGAGCAGACCACGGACACCAGGAAGAACGACACAGCTGAAACGGGCACCACCAAGGCTGACGGCAAGCAGGACGCGGCAAAGACTGAGGATAAGACCGCGGACGACAAGAAGTCTGACGAGCAGAAGCCGGCTGGTGAAGCCAAAAAGACCGAGGAGGACACCAAAAAGCAGGAGGAAGCCAAGCGCCTGGAGGAGCAGAAGCGGCTGGAAGAAGAGAAGAAACAGCAGGAACAGGAGCAGCCTTCTGCGCCGGACCCGGACCCTGCGCCTGCACCTGACCCTGCGCCGGCGGCGTCCGTATCGCTGTACATCTCCTGCGCCACGGTGCTTGATAATATGGACAAGTGCTCCGACGGCGTGAAGGGCCTTATCCCCGCCGACGGCGTGATCCTGTCCACCACGGTGACCATCACCGAGGGTGAGTCTGTCATGTCCGTACTGAAGCGGGCCTGCGGTGACGCGGGTATCCCGGTGAGCTCCAGCGGCAACTATGTCAGGGGCATCAACGGCCTGTTCGAAAAAAATGTGGGCAGGAGCTCCGGCTGGATGTACTGTGTGGGGGGAACTTTCCCCAACTATGGCGCGGACAGCTATACGCTCTCCGGCGGCGAGAACATCCAGTGGCTCTACACCTGTAATATGGGTGCAGACGTGGGCAATACCTACATGGGCTGACAAAAGGGCGGCTTTTGCCGCCCTTTTTCCGCACGCAGGATTGACGTATCCCCTGGCGGCAGGGTATAATCAAAAGGTTAAGACATCATGTATGCAGGAGGTGATCCCATGGACGATACGCTGCGCACTTGCCATCCGGCGGTGAGCTTTGCCTATTTCGCCCTGGTCATCGCCTGCGCGATGCTGCTGATGCACCCGGTGTGCCTGGTTCTGTCGACGCTGGGCGGCGGGTGGTATGTCGCCCGTCTGCTGGGCGGCAAGGGCCTGCGCCGCCACCTGCTGTGGCTGCTGCCTATGGCCCTCCTGGCGGCGGCCCTGAACCCGGCCTTTGTCCACCAGGGCGTCACCATTCTGGCCTACCTGCCCTCCGGTAATCCTTTGACGCTGGAGAGCCTGCTCTACGGTCTGGCCGCCGGCGCCATGCTCAGCGCCGTGGCGCTGTGGTTCGTCTGCGTCACCGATGTCATCACCTCGGACAAGGTGGTGTACCTCTTTGGCCGCGTCATCCCGGCGCTGTCCCTGCTGCTGAGCATGATCCTCCGCTTTGTGCCCCGCTTTGTCCGGCGGCTCCGTGCCGTGGCGCAGGCCCAGCGGCATCTGGGCCGTGATACCCAGACCGGCGCCCCGGCCCGGCGCGTCAGAAGCGCCCTTCGTGTGTTCTCCATCGTTGTCACCTGGAGCCTGGAAAGCGGGCTCATTACCGCCGACAGTATGCGCTGCAGGGGCTATGGCCTGCCGGGGAGGACCTCCTTCTCCCTCTACCGCTTTGACCGGCGTGACGGTGCCGTCGCCCTCTGGCTGGCCTTCTGCGGCCTGTATCTGCTGGGCGGCGGTCTGGCCGGCGGCTTGCGCTTTCAGTATTACCCCATGCTGCTCAGCGGCCCCGTCACACCGCTGACGGTCAGCTTTTTCGCCGTTTACGGCCTGCTCTGCTTTACGCCGGTGCTGCTGGACGCCCTGTCCCGGCGCCGCTATCTCGTCCGGAAAGGAGGGACTCCCCGTGCCTGAACTGCTGCGTTTGGAGCATTTTGGCTTTACCTATCCCCAGCAGCCCTGCCCCGCGCTGGCGGATGTGTCCCTCACGGTCCGTCAGGGCGAGTTCTGGGTCCTCTGCGGCGCCTCCGGCTGCGGCAAGACCACGCTTCTCCGCCAGCTGAAGCCCGCCCTGCGCCCCCACGGTGCGGCCGAGGGCCGTATCCTCTTCGACGGTCAGCCGCTGGATGACCTGCCGCCCCATCGGCAGGCCGCTGATATCGGCTTCGTCCTTCAGTCTCCGGAGGAGCAGACCGTCACCGACAAGGTCTGGCATGAGCTGGCCTTCGGACTGGAGAGCCTTGGCTGCGACACGCCCTCTATCCGTCGCCGCGTGGCGGAGATGGCCTCCTTCTTCGGCATCCAGGACTGGTTCCATAGGAAAGTGGACGAGCTCTCCGGCGGCCAGAAGCAGCTGCTGGCCCTGGCCTCGGTCATGGTGCTCCAACCCCGTCTGCTGATACTGGATGAGCCCACCAGCCAGCTGGACCCCATTGCCGCTGCCGACTTTTTGCAGACTGTGGGCCGCCTGAACCGCGAGCTGGGCATCACCGTCCTCCTGACGGAGCACCGTCTCGAGGAGGCCTTGCCCCTGGCCACCCACGCCGCCGTGCTGGACGGCGGCCATCTCCTCTGTGCCGGCGCGCCGGAGACGGTGTGCCGTTCCCTGCGGGGCCGCGGCCACGATATGTTCCTGGCCATGCCCGCCGCCGTCCGTATCTGGGCCGGGGTGGACAGCGGCGCGCCCTGCCCCATCACCGTCCGCGAGGGCCGCGATTTCCTGTCCGGCTGGTGCGATGAACACCCCCTGTGCCCGCTGCCGCCGGAGCCGGCCTATCCCGCCGGGGAGCCGGTGCTCACCGGCGA
>ENA-OUQF01001384-OUQF01001384.1-human-gut-metagenome-genome-assembly--contig:-NODE-1384-length-14709-cov-5.603589_pt1 | contig 14709 bp, 13 predicted proteins | sample MGYA00237947_ERZ548826 | MGnify/ENA primary metagenome ERZ548826 (study PRJEB26490, sample SAMN05194701) | human gut metagenome | biome: terrestrial biome; feature: human-associated habitat; material... | reverse complement strand
AAGTTAGTAAAGAATATCAAAAAATGATAAAGTCTGCCCCAAAACCTAGCTTGAACAAAACTGGTGCTGATAATCCAAGAGAAAATAAACCTAATGAATCAAAAGAACAAGAGTATTGTCACAAATATGGTTATGATATGATGAGTGAAGACGAGAAAAAGATATTTGAGGAAATATTAGGACAACAAAGAGATAATGAACAAGAAAAAATAGAGCAAGAGGGAACTTACAAAGATAAAATGTTTGATATGGATGAATTATTTAGAGAAGAACAATTAATGGAAGAAATAAATAGAGAACAAGAAGAAATTCATCAAAATCATCGAAGACATATGTAATAAAATAATTTTTAGAGAAAAACAAATAAAGTAGAAACTTTTTGTTTTTTTCTTTTTGTAACTTAGTTGTAACTTTAGCTATAATATAATACTAATAAGAAACGGAGGAATTAATTTATGGAAATTCTAAGAGTAGATAATTTAACTAAAATTTATGGTAAAGATACAACTAAAGTAGTAGCATTAGATCATGTGTCTTTTACAGTAGAAAAAGGAGAATTTGTTGCTATTGTTGGAGCATCAGGATCTGGTAAATCAACCTTATTACATTTGATAGGTGGAGTTGATCGACCAACTTCTGGTAAGGTATATATAGATGGAAAAGATATCTTCAAATTTAATGATGATAAACTTGCTATATTTAGAAGAAGACAAGTAGGATTAATTTATCAATTTTATAATTTAATACCTATCTTAAACGTAGAAGAAAATATTACCTTACCCCTTGCCCTAGATAATCGTGAAGTTGATAAAGAAAGACTAGCTAGTCTATTAAAACTACTAGGACTAGAAAATAGAAAAAATCATCTTCCTAATGAACTATCAGGAGGACAACAACAAAGAACAAGTATTGGTCGTGCTTTAATTACTAATCCTACAATTATACTTGCTGATGAGCCAACTGGTAACTTAGATTCTAAATCAAGTGATGAAATAGTTGCTCTATTAAAAAAATCAAATAAAGAGCTTAATCAAACGATTATTATGATTACACACAATATGGAAATTGCAAAAGTAGCTGATAGGATAATTAAAATTGAAGATGGAAAAATTATATCGGAGGTATAATTATGAACTTGCTTAACAAATTGACAATAAAAAATCTTAAATTAAATAAAAAAAGAACTATTGTTACAATTATTGGTATTATGTTATCAGTAGCTTTAATTACAGCAGTAGCATCTATGTATGCTAGTGGAATTAAATCTTTAATAAAATATGAAACCCTTATTAAAGGTGACTTTCATACTGCCTTTTATAATGTTCCTATTAGTGATATTGATAAATTTGTAAATAATAGAAATATTGAAAAATTAAATATAACGGAAGGACTTGGTTATGCTAAAATAGATTCTAAAAATGAAGATAAACCTTATGCTTATCTAAAAGGATTTACTAAAGACGCTCTTAATAATTTATCCGTTAGAGTAGTTAGGGGTAGATTACCAGAAAATACTAATGAGATAGTTATACCAACCCATTTAAAAACTAATGGTCGCTTGGATTTAAAACTTAATGATAGTATTACACTAGAAGTTGGTAAAAGAATAGATTCTAAAGGTAGCGAACTATCTCAAATTGATAAGTATCAAAATACTGCTGGTGAACAGTTAGTTGAAACGCAAACTAAGACTTATAAAATAGTAGGTATTATAGAAAGACCTGCTACTAATATTGAATATTATACTGCTCCAGGTTATACCTTTATTACCTATATAGATAGTAAAAATTTATCTGGAAATGTAGATATCTATGCTAAGTTTACAAAAGATGGTGTAAAAAATTGGAATAAAACGATTGCTAATATTTTAGGAGTATCCCAAGTATTATTTAGAAAAGTCTATAATCAAGAAATAGAATCAGAAAAACTAACTGAACAATTAAAAAAGACCTATACGTTTGATGTGAATAAATATCTTATTGATTTAGAAACTAATCCTATTTCAAGTACTAGTATGGGAGACTTAGGAAAAGTACTTGCTATCGTGATAGTTATTATAGTATTTACCTCTATATTTTGTATTAAAAATAGTTTTGATATATCAATTACTGAAAAAATAAGACAGTATGGTATGCTAAGAAGTATAGGAGCTACTAAAAAGCAAATAAAAAGAAATGTTTTTTATGAAGCTACTATCCTTGGTTTAATAGGTATACCCTTAGGAATAATTTTAGGATGTTTAGCTACCTATATATTAATCATTATTAGTAATTATTATTTAACTGATGTAATTCAAACTGGTTTTAAATTAGAATTAGTATTTTCAACTTATGCTATTTTAATAGCTATAATATTAGGTATAATAACTATCTATTTCTCAGCATTAAAAAGTGCTACAAGAGCTTCTAAAGTATCAGAAATAGATTCTATTAGAAATAGTGCTAATTTAAAGATTTCTTCTAAAAAAATAAAATCTCCTAAATACATTAAAAAACTATTTGGTATAGGAGGAGTAATATCTTTTAAGAATTTGAAAAGAAATAAGAAAAAGTATAGAACTACCATTATATCAATAACAGTTTCGACCTTTGTATTTATCGCTTTATATAGCTTTATGGAATTAGCTTTTCAAAATGTAAATAATGAATTAAAAGTATCTGATTTTAATATCTCATTAAGTACTAATGCAATTAATGATTATTCATATAGTAAGTTTCTTAAAACAGTTAACTTATCTGGTGTAGAAGATTATGCTATATTAAGAAATAGTGAATTATCTTTTACTGGTTCTCATTCTAGTAAAGAATATTTAGAATATTTTGGTACTAAAAAAGAAAGTGATGCTGAAGAACATATTACTATTTTTGCTATAGGTAAAAAACAGTATGATAAATACATTAAATCATTAGGGTTAAACTATGATGATATAAAAGATAAAGTGATACTTTTTGATAAGCAATATATAACTAGTTATGATAAAAATAATAATAGAATAACAAAGAATATTAGAGTGTATGACTTTAATAAAGGTGATGTAATTACCTCTACTAATAACCAATTAAACTTAGAAATAGGGGCTATATCTTCTATAGGACCTAATCTTCTAAAAAATCTAGCTAACAGCTACTTAATAATTAGTGATGAAATGTTTGATAAGATAGCTAAAACTAATAACTTAGATATTTATTATAAAGCAAGTAATGCTGATAAGTTACAAGATGAACTTGATAGCTATTTAAATGGGGAAAGTTATAATATTGATAATAAAGAAGAAAATGTAAGAATAATGAATAACTTATTTACCTTAATCGCTATATTTCTATATGGATTTATTATTGTAATCTCATTAATTGGAATAACTAACATCTTTAATACTATTACTACTAATATGGAATTAAGAAAACAAGAATTTGCTATGTTAAAATCTATTGGTATGACTTCAAAAGAATTTAAAAGAATGATAAGATTAGAAAGTTTATTTATGGGTATTAAATCATTACTATTTGGTATACTTATCGGAATAATATTATCTTATTTGATTTACCTATCTTCAGATTCTGATACACCTTATAAACTACCTATAGTTGCTATTATAATATCTATACTAGTAGTATTTATACTTATCACCTTAATTATGAAGTATTCTCTTAATAAGATTAATAAACAAAATACTATTGAAACAATTAGAAATGAAAATATCTAGATAGGGAGCGTCAGCTCCTTATATTTTGATATAATATTAATGAAGGGAGCTACAAATATGAATATTTTATTAGTAGAAGATATAGAATCAATTATTAAAGGACTTACATATTCCTTGGAGAAAAGTAATTATAAACTAGTTATTAAAACTACAATAAAAGATACTAAAGAATACTTACTTTCTAATACAAATATTGATTTAATTATCCTTGATATTACTTTACCTGATGGTAATGGCTTTGATTTATTTGTAAATACTATTAAAAACTTAAAGATACCGACTATTTTCTTAACAGCAAAAGATGAAGAAGATGATATTGTTAAAGGTCTAGATATAGGAGCAGAAGATTATATAACTAAACCTTTTTCTACTAGGGAAGTAATAGCAAGAATTAATCGAATATTATTAAGATGTAAAAAGAAAAGTATTATTAAGATTAAAGATATTTCTTATGATATGGATAAATTAGTTTTGATGAAAAATAATACTCCTATAGAATTAACAGCATTAGAGTTAAAACTAGTTAATCTCTTATTTGTAAATATAAATAAAGTTGTAAGTAGAAATGTAATCTTAGATAAGATTTGGGATTGGACTGGTAATTATGTTGATGACCATACAGTAACCGTTTATTTTAAAAGAATAAGAGAAAAGATAGGAACTAATATAATTACTACTATTAAAGGAATTGGGTATAGAATAGATGAAGAATAAACTCAGATTAAAACAATATATTACCTCTACCTTAATTGTCTTTATATGTTTATTTGTTATGTTTCTAATTTTAAATATCTATGAATATAAAACTTATACTAAAAACTTTAATAATAAAATCAGTGCTATTATAACCTTAGTTAAAGATAAGTATCCAGAAATAACTGATAAAGAGATTATAGAAATAATAAATAGTAACAAACAATCAGATGATTCTTTCTTTCTTAAATATGGAATTGATATCGATAATAAAGCAGTACTACTAGAAAATGATAAGAGCTATCATACCTTTTTAATTATTAATATGTCTTTTCTAATAATAACTATTGCTAGTTTATGTATATTATATTTTAGATACAATTATAAAAGAAAAAATGATATAAAAGATATTATTAAATATATAGAACAAATTAATAGAAGAAATTATGAATTAGAGATAGATACAATTTCAGAAGATGAATTATCAATTTTAAAAAATGAAATATATAAGACTGCTGTAATGTTAAAAGAAGCAGCTTTAAATTCTAATAAAGATAAACTTAATCTAAAGAAGTCTTTAGAAGATATCTCTCATCAATTAAAAACACCTCTTACTAGTATATTAGTGTTATTAGATAATCTTATTGATGAACCAGATATGGATTCTAGTATTAGAAATGATTTTATTATTGATATAAAAAGGAATGTTATAAATATTAACTTTTTAGTACAAGCACTTTTAAAATTATCTAAGTTTGATGCTAATACTGTACACTTTATAAAAAAAGAAAATGATTTAGAAATGATTGTTAAGGAAGCAATTAAGAATGTTTCTACTTTATGTGATTTAAGAAATATAAATATAAAATTAAATACTTTAGAAAATGCTAAAGTAGAGTGTGATGCTAAATGGCAAATAGAAGCAATAACTAATATAATAAAAAATGCTATAGAACATTCAAAAGATAATTCAAGTATAATAATAAATATAGATAATAATAGAGTTTATTCTAAGATTGAAGTGATTGATTTTGGTGATGGAATATCTAAAAGAGATATCAAGCATATTTTTGAAAGATTTTATAAGGGTGAAAATGCCACATCTAATAGTATAGGAATTGGTCTTGCTTTAGCAAAAACTATTATAGAAGAAGATAAGGGAACTATAGCAGTAGAATCAAATGAATCTAATACTAAATTTACTATTAAATACTTTAAACTTACATTTGAATCTCTTAGTGTACATTCTCCTAGACTTGTCTAGAGAAAATTACGTGATATAATAAGACTGACACATTATGTGATTTGTGTATATATTCTCTCATAGCACTGCCTCCTTACAGTCTTATTATATTATGTAAGATGTGAGTGAAATTAGTTAAGAAAAAGCATTTATATATAACTTAAATAAATTACTATATCATATGCGAAATGTTATTTTAGTATAGGATATAACAGTATAGAGAATGGATGTGATTTAATGAATGAAGACTTAATCAAAATAAAAAAGCAACTTTTAGAAGATATTAATTTAATTTTAAAAGAATATCCTAATTGTAATAGGAAAGAGATTGCAAGTATAATGAATCATGATAAAGAAATAGTTAAATATAATTCATCTAACACAATTACATTTATTGTGCAAGATGGTGTATTACTATTACCTAAAGTGGCTTATCAAATTTTTCCGTTATTAAAAAAATATGAAAATTATGGAACAAAATTAAATAGTAATAGAAATATTGCTGATTATCTAGATACTAACACAACATATAAAGAATATATAACACATTTAATTGAAAGTGGCATGAGTGTCTATGATTATTTTGAAGAAAGTTTATTGCACGAAGCCATGCATGTCTGTGGCAGTCAAGGTGGATATCCATTAGAAGAAGGGATTAATGAGTTAAAGACACGTGAATTGGCTCAAAAATATAATATAAAAATTGCAGCATATGGTTATTCAAAAGAAGTGAAAATGGCTAAAAAAATGCAAGAAATAATAGGAAAAGAAACAATGGATGAATTAACATTTGTTCCTAAATATGAAAGAGTAAAAATTTTAACAGATAAATTAGGTAATGAAGTTGGTGAATTATATTCACAAATATCTACTGGAATGATGAAAAAGTCAAATGATTATTATAAAAAATTATCTCAAATAAGTAATCCGTTCGAAAAAGCAAATCTATATGATAATATTGATTATACAGAACTATATCAGATACTAGACAATTATACTAATAAAAAAATAATACAAACACACAAAGACTATAAAAACTATTAAACTAATAATTTCTTCGTTATTTTTGATTATAAGGATACATGATATTTTACTTTATATAAAGAGTATTATACTATTTTGTCAATAGAATCTTTTATGTGATTGCTATATCAATATAACATTTCAATTTACATTATTATTTCTTTAATGATATAATCGGCGTAGAAATGAATAGTCTTATGGAAATAATAGTATATAAATCAATTTATCATATCTTGAAGAAAGGAAGAATTATATGGTTGTTGTAGAAGTTGGTTTTAAATTAAATAAGAATATAAAATATTATGAAGATATTTTGTCTTTACATAATGCTATTAATAGATTTAATTGTAAAACACATGATATATATTAGACTAATAAAAACCTTGATAATATGACAGAAAATGAAATAAAAAATTCTTGTATTAGATTAAGAATCACAGAAGCATTTGGGGGAGTTGATTTTTCTGGTGTATCAAAAATTAGTTATAGATTTCAAAATTTAGATAAGGATAATCAAAAAGAACTAACTTTAGAAGAAGTTAATGAGTATATTAAAAAAATAGAAAATAATGGATATTTTAAAGTTTTTGATACTTCTAAAGTTGATTATCAATATTCTATCGGAAATATGAAATCTAGAATACAATTACAAGATATTGAAAATATTGGATTATTACTTTATTATGATAATCCCGATTATTATGAATTACCACTTGATGAGCAAAGAAATGCTTTAATTGATTTATGGTTTTGATTTTAATTATGAATCTTTAGGATTAGATAAACTTAGAACATTATATTATAAAAAGGAAATGTATAGTAAGAATCAAAATGGATAAGTACAAGATGAATTTATATAGAGGAAAATATTTTAATATTATATTTGGTAACTTATAACCTGAAGCTTGGGAAAAATTAGAAATGTTAGGAAAAGAACTTTACTGAGTATGTAAAAAAATTGTCAATGCAACATGAAAGGGGAAATATAAAAAGATTAAGACTTTTTTAGATAAATTTGATAAACTATTAGTAGTTGTTAGTTACTAAAATATTGTTGTAATGGAGATAATATAATATGAAAGTTAATGCAAAAGAAATAAAGAGATTATCAGCAATTAAAAACTCAGTATATGATGATTTTAAAATTGATTTTTTGTATAATTCTAATCATTTAGAAGGTAGTACGTTTACTAAGGAAAATTTAGAGAAGTTATTATCTTTAAAAAAGGTAGAAGGTGAACATTACTTAGATGATGTGATTGAAACAAAGAACTCATTAAATGTTTTTGATAAGGTTATAAATGATAGTGATAAAAAACTTGATAAATTTATGTTGTTTGATTGGCATCGTGAATTAAAAAAAGATTCAGTTGATGAAGAAATACATAATACTGGTTGCTGGAAAAAGTATGAAAATAAACTAAGAAATATTGATTTAAAGTTAGCTTATCCAGATGAAGTTGATAATCTTATGTTTAATTTACTAATGGACTGGAATGAACTTATGAATCCAACAATAGAAGATATAGCAAAGTTTCATTATCGTTTTGAACTAATTCATCCATTTCAAGATGGCAATGGTAGAATAGGAAGATTCATAATACTAAAGCAGTGCATTGAAAGTGATATTGATTTAATTGCAATTGATAATGAGTATGAAAAAGAATATAAAGAAGCTTTATATAAAGCTCAAAAAACAGATGATGTTTCTTTTCTAGTTGACGTATTTAGCAAATGTCAAAAAAGATTAGATGAAAAAATGACAGACTATAAAAACACTATTGATTTAGTTAAGAAAGAAATAGAAAGTGAAGACAGATGATGTCTTTTTTCGTATATGGCGTTAAATTGATTTTAATTTTATTCTTTCTTTGCTATAATATAGTAGAAATGTGGTGATTAAACTTGAATATATATAATTTAACAAAAGAAGAGATGATTAGTTATGTTCTAGATAAAGGATATAAGAAGTTTTATGGGGAAGAACTATTTACTTGGTTATATCAAAAAAGAGTTACTAATTTAGATGAAATGACTAATCTAAAAAAAGAATTTAGAGAAATGATAAGTAAAGACTTTGTCTTTGGAACGGTTAAACTAACAGTAGTAGAAAAAGATAAAGATGTAGAAAAATACTTATTTACCTTAAAAGATAATGAACATATAGAAGCAGTATTAATGAAACATGACTACGGCTTATCATTATGCATTTCTTCCCAAGTAGGGTGTAATATGGGATGTAAGTTTTGTGAGTCTGGTAGAAGAAAGAAACAGAGAAACTTAACAGCTGGTGAAATGGTAGAACAAATACTCTTAATAGAAGATAACTGTGGTATGCGAATTAGTCATGTAGTAGTAATGGGAATAGGAGAACCATTTGATAACTATGATAACCTATGCAACATGATAAAAATAATCAATGACCCGAAAGGGCTTGCTATTGGAGCTCGCCATATAACAGTATCAACTTGTGGTATAGTACCTAAGATTAAAGAATTTGCTGACTTTCCTTATCAAGTGAATCTTGCTATATCTCTTCATGCTCCAAATGATAAACTAAGAAAAGAAATAATGCCGATTGCAAAAGCATATTCTCTTAGTGAACTAATGGATGCTCTTAACTACTATATTAAAAAGACTAATAGAAGAGTAACTTTTGAATATATATTATTAAAAGATGTAAATGATAGTGAAGAAAATGCTAAAGAATTAGTTAACTTAATAAAAGGAATGAATGCTTATGTTAATTTAATACCATATAATGCGACAGAACATTTACAGTTTAGTAGATCAAATACTTTAAATATTGCTAAATTTTATGATATACTTAAGAAGAATAATATTTGTGTTACCATAAGACGGGAGTTTGGTTCAAAAATAAGTGCCGCTTGTGGGCAGTTAAGAAGCAAGAAGGAGGAAGTATGAAGACATTTTGTTTAACAGATCCTGGTAAAGTAAGAGATCATAACGAAGATAGTGTTTTAATAATAAATAAAAAGTCAGGAGATGTTTTGTTAGCGATAGCTGATGGAATGGGGGGGCATTCAGCTGGAGAAGTAGCTAGTAATATTGCTATTAGTTACTTAGGTAATCATTTCCAAGAAAGCTTTGAGCATAAAGATAAGCTAGAAGCTGCTTCTTGGCTAAGAGATAGTGTGGATTCCATTAATAGATTGATTTTTGAACATGAAAAAACTCATCCAGAGAGTAAAGGAATGGGAACTACCCTAGTAGCAGCAATAGTAACAAAAGATTATATTTTATTTGGTAATATAGGAGATTCCTCAGGATTTGTTATGAAGGGGGGAAAACTTCATAAAGTAACATATGACCATACCTTAGTAAACTTATTAGTATCCGCTGGAGAATTAACCGAAGAAGAAGCGAAAGATCATCCTAAGAAAAACGTCTTAATGAAAGCACTTGGAGCCAATGAAAAAGTTGATATTGATATATTCGATTGTGATATGAATATAGATGAGGTATTACTATCAAGTGATGGACTTACTAATATGTTAGAACAGACTCAAATAGAAGATGTTTTAAATGAAGATATAGATATAGAAGATAAAGTTATTAAATTAATAAGAAAGGCTAATAATCGTGGAGGAACAGATAATATTTCTGTTGCTTACATGCAATTAGACGAAGAGGGTGAAGAAAAGTGATAACAAAGGGGCAAAAAATAAATAATCGTTATGAAATAATTCGCACTATTGGTGAAGGTGGAATGGCGAATGTTTATCTTGGTTATGATACTATACTAGATCGTAATGTAGCGATAAAAGTATTAAGAGGAGACTTATCAAGTGATGAGAAATTTGTAAGAAGATTTCAAAGGGAAGCTTTATCAGCATCTAGTCTTTCCCATCCTAATATAGTGGAAGTTTATGATGTTGGTGAAGATAATGGACTATACTATATCGTTATGGAATATATTGATGGAAAAACTTTAAAACAACTTCTTAAGAAAAGGGGAAGTTTAACACTTAGTGAAGCGATTGATATCATGTTACAAATAACTGATGGTATGGCACATGCTCATGATAGTTATATTGTTCATCGAGATTTAAAACCACAAAATATCATGATTAAAGACGATGGGCAAATCAAGATAACTGATTTTGGTATAGCAATGGCTTTAAATGCTACCCAACTTACCCAGACTAATTCTGTAATGGGAAGTGTTCATTATTTACCACCAGAACAAGCAGCTGGAAAAGGTTGTACTATCCAAAGTGATATTTATTCTATGGGAATTATTTTCTATGAGTTGTTAACTGGTGAGTTACCATTTAAAGGTGATAGTGCTGTTGAAATAGCATTAAAGCAAATGAAAGATCCACTACCTGATGTTCATAAGATGAATAAAGATATACCACAAAGTATTGAAAATATTATCTTAAAAGCAACAGCAAAGAATCCGAAGAACCGTTATCAAAACGTTAGAGAAATGTATCAAGATTTATTAACAGCACTAAACGATGATAGAATGAATGAAGAACCTTATGTTTATCCTTATAAAGAGCATGAAGTAGATGATGCTACTAAAGTAATGAAACCAATTGATGAAGGAGAACCAATTGCTACACCGATAGTAGATGAAACGGAAAAAAAGACTAATAAATGGATTAAGATTCTAGCTGGAGTACTTGCTGGTATCGCTCTTATTTGTATAACTGTTTTCTTTATCATACCAGCTGTTACTACTGAGCCTGATATAATAGTACCAGATGTTAGTAATCTAAGCGTATCAAAAGCCGAGAAAAAGCTACAAGATAAAGGATTTGAAGTAGCAACTAAGATAAAAGAAGTAGCAAGTGATAAAATAAAAGAAGGAAAAATAGTTAAGACTGATCCAGAAGCCGGTAGAAGTATTAAAAAAGGAACAACTATTACTTTATATCGTTCTAAAGGAGAAAATAAATATACGGTAAAAGATTATACTGGTCAAAACTATATAGCTGTTCAAACAGAACTTGAAAGTCTTCATGGTATAGATGTTACTATTGAGAAAAAAGATGTTGATACCTCTCGTGAATACGATGAACAAGAAATAGTTGGTCAAAGTGTTAAAAAGGGAGAAAAACTTGCTAAAGGAGATAGTATTATTCTCTATATTCCAAATATTAGTGAGGTTTATCCTAATATGCAGTCTGAAGGCTGGAGTAAGGATGATGCAGAAGCTTTTGCTACTAAGTATAGTTTAAATATAACTTTCCAAGAAGAAGCAACAACAGCATATGAAGAAGGTAAAGTAATTAGCCAAAGTAGAGCACCCGGAAGTCCAATTATAAAAAATGCTAATATAACAGTAACAATCGCTAAGAAATCAAAGGAGACTATTACTAAAGATGATAATAGTAGTAAAGATAATACAAATAAAGATAATACTAATCAATCATCTAGTACTAATAATCAAACTACTAAACCACAAACAGGACAAAGTTCTACTGGTACTACAACTAAAACACCATAAGGGGGAATTTTCTTAATGAAACAAGGACAGATTATAACACTACAAAAAAATCAGTACATTGTAAAAAGTGATGATGTAAAAATTTCTTGTGTAATAAGAGGGAAAATTCATAAACAACAACTTCTTCCACGCGTGGGAGATTTTGTTTTGTTTGATGAAAATAAACAAGTTATTGAAAAGGTATTACCAAGAAAAAATAGTTTCTTAAGACCACTAGTAAGTAATATAGATCAAGCTATAATTGTAACTAGTGTCAAGGAACCAGACTTTTCCTTATCACTACTTGATAGACTTTTAACTTTAATGGAGTTACATAAAGTAGAAGGAATTATTTGTCTTACTAAGTTAGATTTAATTACTAAGGAAGAAAAAGAATCTATCTTCAAGACAATGGATTATTATAAAGGACTAGGCTATAAAGTAGTAACTAATAATGAATTGGATAAAATAAAAGAGATACTTGAAAATAAGACTAGTGTTTTTATTGGTCAAACAGGGGCAGGTAAGTCAACACTTTTAAATAAGTTATCACCAGAGTGGAACTTAAAGACAGGAGAAATATCTAAAGCCTTAGGTAGGGGAAAACATACAACTAGAACAGTAGAGTTATATGACTTTCTAGATGGACAAGTTCTAGATACCCCTGGTTTTTCAGCACTTAACTTTGAAGGATTTACTAAAGAAGAGATAAAAGATTCTTTTAGGGAGTTTGCTAACTATTCTTGTCCTTTTAAAGATTGCTCGCATACCAAGGAAGGTGAGTGTGAAATTAAAAGACAAGTTAGTTTAGGAAATATATTAGAAAGTAGATATAATAACTATTTACAATACTTAAAGGAGGTAAAATAATGTTAGTTAGTGCATCATTTTTAAGTAGTAAAGATATACCTAAGTTTTTAACTAAACTTAATGATACTGATATTAATTATATTCATGTAGATGTAATGGATGGGGTTTATGTCAAGAATAAGACTATGCCTTTTAGAGAGATGAAGCATATTAGTGATTATACTAGTAAAAGACTGGATGTTCACTTAATGGTTAAAAATCCTCTTAAGTATATAGATGATTATGCTTCACTAAATACAGAATATATTACTATTCATAAAGATATAGATGATAATTTATTAAAGTGTTTAAAAGAGATAAAAAGTTATTATATAAAAGCAGGTATTGCTCTAAAGAATGAAGATGAGATAAAAGATATAATTCCCTATCTTCCATATATTGACTTAATCTTAGTAATGTCAGTTACGCCAGGAGCAGGGGGACAGGCTTTTCAAGAGGAAGCAGTTGATAAATTAAAAGAATTAAAAATCTTAAAAAATGAATATAAAGGTAAGTTTTCTTTCATAATTAATGTAGATGGGGGAATAAATAATAATACTATTGCTAAAGTAAAAGATTATACAGATATGGTAGTAAGTGGAAGTTATCTTGCAGATTCTAATAATTTACAAGATACAATTGCTACTTTACGGTAATAAAAAAATAGTTTATAATAAAAAAAGAATAGGAGGGTTACTATGAGTAATGAAAATAATACTAATCAAACTAATGAGCAGAATGTAGTTCCTAATATAAATGTTGTTAATGATACAAGTACTATTCCTATAGTAAATGATACACAACAAGAACAAACCACACAACAAGCTCCACAACCACAGGTTACTAATAATTCAACTTCAGCAAAGTCTACTCCTAAGGTAGTAAAAGTAGAACATATTAAAGAAGTAGTAAAAGAAGTAAAGCCAAAAGATGATAATTCAAATAAAGGTAAAGTAAAAGACCAACCAAATGATGGTACTCCTCAAAAAGAAGTAGTAGTAAAGGAAAAAGGTGGATTCTTTGGAAGATTTATTTTATTCTTATTTATAATTTTCTTGTTCGCTTTCGTTTATTATTTACCAGAAATAAGTCAGTATATTGAAGATTATAAGAAAGCAAAAAGTGGTATAGAAGATGGTTCGATGAAAAGTGGTACTATGACTTGTACTTTAACTAAAGATAATAAAGACAATTTAAGTACTATTTATGAAACAACTTTTACTTATACTAAAAATAAACTAAAAAAGACAGAACAAGTTACATCTTATAAGTTAAAAGATGATGCTACTAGTACTGCTACTTTAGATGAATCTGAAAATGAATGTCAAGAACTTAAGTCAGCCTTAACTGGTGTAAGTGGTATAGATGTATCTTGTTCAAAAACAGCTGTTTTACAAAAGACTACACAAGTTATTGATTATACTAAATTTAATGCAGAGGAAGTTACTACTAATATTGCAGAATATAAAGGTTTTTATCCAGAATTTCAACTAGATCAGAGTGTAGCAGGTATTAGAAAAAACTTAGAAGATGCTGGTTATAGTTGTCAAGCTAGAGAATACTAGTTGAAATTATAAAAGATTTTTGATAGAATTTAGTTAAAGATAAGGATAGGGGTGATTACTGTGTATTTGTCAATCAATATGTCAAGTTTACAATTAGTTAACAGAGGGGATTTATACAGATTAATCACTTCTTTTTATCATGCATTAATAACAGGATAGGACTAGTCTTATCTTG
>ENA-OUQF01001383-OUQF01001383.1-human-gut-metagenome-genome-assembly--contig:-NODE-1383-length-14710-cov-5.153395_pt1 | contig 14710 bp, 16 predicted proteins | sample MGYA00237947_ERZ548826 | MGnify/ENA primary metagenome ERZ548826 (study PRJEB26490, sample SAMN05194701) | human gut metagenome | biome: terrestrial biome; feature: human-associated habitat; material... | reverse complement strand
GAGGCCAGCCACCCCCTGTCGGTACGGGAGCGCTTCGAGCGGGCCATCTACATGACCCACCGCCACAACATCGTGTCCGTCTGGTCCGACGGGCGGGAGGTCGTGCGGCGGTAAAGACGCATAAAAAAGAGACGGCCCGAGCCGTCTCTTTTTTATGCATTTGTATGGGGCACGTCAGGACTGTCGGACGATGATGATGTTGTCCATCAGGTCGATCTTCTGGATGCTGCCGGTGACGGCGGTGGGGATGCCCATGATGTCCGTAAAGACCAGACGGCCGTCCTGCTCCGTGACGGAGGCCACATTTTTGCAGATCGTCCGACCCTGCCGGGTCATAACGGTAGACAGGCACATGTTATTCCTCTCCCTTCAGAATGCGCAGAGCCTCCGCCAGCTTTTCACTGCTGACGGTGAGATCCACCACGGCCTCGTGGAGCAGCTGGGCAGCTTCGCCGTCCACGCTGTGCGCCAGCTCATGCAGCTCCTGTGCGTGCTGGCGGTTGTGGTCGGCCATATAGCCCAGCAGCGCCAGCGTCTCCTCGGGGGAGTGGCGGTCGTGGGCGTGCTCGTGATCGTGATGGTGCAGACGTTTCATGGTGGTACCTCCCGGATTTTTGAAAATATTGTACCACGGCGGCAGGGGAAAGTCAATTTTACCGGGAAAATCGTCAAAAAATCGACGATAACGGACAAATGAGGGTAAAGTGTCCAAAATCTGTGCAAACGGCACAATTTTATTGACAAATTTTCTGCAATTATGTATAATTTTACTGGATATAACTGCGCGAACCGCGCAGCAAGGAGGACGAGAGATGAGGGACCTGAAACACCTGATTTACTTCGAGAATCTGCTTCAGGAAGCCAATAACGAGCTTGTCCAGAAGGCCAAGGCCAACGGCGAGTACGCGATAGGCTACACCTGCTACTTCATGCCGGAGGTACTGCTGGATCTGCCCGGCTGTTTCAGCGTGCGTCTGCGGGCGCCCCGCTGTACTTCGCCCGACATGGCGACCTATTACATGTCATCCCGTACCTGCCACTATGGCCGCAGCCTGCTGGAGCGGGCGCTGGAGGGCGGCTTCAACTTCCTGGATGCGCAGCTGGCCACGGAGACGTGTACTGTCACCTGCCGGTTCCAGGAGCATCTGCAGCGGATGGATATCATCCAGAACGAGAAGTTCAAGTGCGAGTTCACCGACGTGCCCTTCAAAAAGACCGCCAACAGCATCGACCACTACGAGGCGCAGCTGAAGGCGCATGTGGTGGATTTCCTCCACGATAACTACGGCGTGGACACGTCGGACGAGGCCATTCTCAAGACCATCGAGAGCCACAACGAGCTGTGCCGCATCGTGCAGGAGATCGGAGACTACCGCAAGCTGGACGACCCCACCATCACCGGGTACGAGTTCCATGTGATCAATCTGGTGACGCTGACCTGTCCCAAGTACCTCATCATCGACAAGCTGCGGGAGACGCTGGAGGAGCTGCGCACCCGCGAGCCGGACACCAAGCCCGCCTACCGCTGCAAGGTGCTGCTGGCCGGCAGCGAGAACGACGACCCGGACTTCACCAAGCTGATCGAGAGCTGCGGCGCACTGGTGGTGGCCGACCGGTACTGCTACGGCTCCATGGAGTCCCGCCAGCCCATCGAGATCAGGGAGGGCGAAACGCCCCTGCGCGCTATTGCCCGGCACTATCTGCTGACCAGCCAGTGTACCCGCTTCATGGAGCAGCAGGAGATGCGCCGCCGCAAGCAGCATATTGCGGATCTGGCAAGGGAATACAAGGCCGACGGCATCATCGTCGCCTCCAACAAGTTCTGTGAGTACTGGAGCTATGAGCGCGTTATCGACACCGTCGTGCTCCAGAGAGATTTCGGCTATCCCGTCTGTTCCATCGAGAAGGAGTACATCAATTCCGCCAGCGGCCAGCTGCGCACCCGGTTCCAGGCCTTTATCGAGAGCGTGGAGATCAAGAAAATTCAGGAGGGCGCCAAGAAATGAAGAAGTTTGACCTGAAGAGCGTGGTGGACAAGGTCAAAGCCACGGACTATAAGAAGCTGGCCAGGGATTTCTGGTACGGCAAGCCCCACGGCGAGCGGCGTCTGGGCGACCTGTACTGCGACAAGACCGGCCTGTACAAGCACCGGGAATGGCGCGGCGTGAAGGACACGTTCTACTATTTCAACAAGGTGTGGCTGTATAACTACGGCATGCTGGTATACGACGTCATGCGCTACGGCGGCGTCTGGACGTTTGCCAAGGGCTGCTGGCGCTATCGCTGGATGGGTCAGACCTATCTGCCGGTGCTGCACTGGTTCGACCGCGGCATGGAGGGCCTGCGGGGTGAGGCGCTGCGCGCCTGTCCGCTGCACTATCGGGCCATGACCAACGCCACTATCTACCAGTTCATGCAGATGTTCCGCAACGACCTGAACACCAACAAGGGGAATAAGAAGGTCCAGGCGCGGCACGACAAGACCATCGCCCACGACGAGACGGTGTGGGGCGGCATTTTCTATCCCTTCAGCAAGGAAGTGGAGAACGTCCCCCTGCAGATGATCCCCTATTTCGTCACCTGCCATGTGAACAACCACACGGTCCTCAACTACATCGACGCGGTGCAGTCCCTGGGCCTGCCCGGCGACCCCTGCCCCATGTGTCAGGCCGAGGCCGGACTGTTCGTGCTGGATGATGTGCCCGACTACTACAAGGCGGTCATCACCTCCAACGAGGCCTGCGACGGCTCCGTGGCCACGTCCATCATTCAGGACTGGCTCATCGACAAGCCCCTGTTCGCCATGCCCCAGCCCATGCAGTTCGACGATCCGCTGGTCCACAAGCACTGCATGAAGGAGATCGAGGAGGCGTGGAAGTTCATCGAGGAGCAGACCGGCGTTCCCTTCGACTACCAGCAGCTGTGCAAGAAGCTGGAGAGCCAGAACGAGCTCCAGCGCTTCGAGTGGGAGAAGTGGGATGTGGCGGCCAACACCAATTATTATCCCATCAACGGCGTGTCCCAGGCGCTGTACCGTATTTACCAGTCTCAGTACGGCGATCTGCCCATCTGGCACGAGACGGACAAGAAGGTCCGCAAGATCATGGAGAAGTGCGTGGAGCAGCGCATCAACAACTTCCCGCTGACCCGCCACCGCGTCATTGCCTGGTCCTGTGCGCCGCTGTACTATTCCAACTGGTGCACCTGGGCCTATAACTGCTGGGGCCTGAACACCATCATGAACATGGACTCCCTGATGTTCGACATGACCCTCCGCACCGACAGCTATGAGCATACGCTGGAGGATATGGCGACGTATCACGAGTGGGCGCCCATGCGGCGTATGGCCGTGGGCGGCATGCACCACATCTTCGAGCTGTGGGAGAACATGGAGCGCTTCCACTGCGACATGGTCATGATGTACGACCAGCTGCTGTGTAAGGGTATGCAGGGCGTCCACGGCCTGTTCGAGGATGAGTTCCGCGCCCGCAATATCCACGCCATCTGGATGCCCCATGCCCTGCCCGACAAGCGTAATGTCTCCCGGGCCGAGATCCGCAGCATCATCAACGACTACATGACCACCGTCATGCAGGAGGAGCCGCTGGATCCGTCTTTGCTGGAGTTCGACGATTCTATGAGCTGGTAAGAGGAGGAAGAGAACATGAAAACTGTATTCAAGATCTTGAAAAAGGTCGTCCTGATCGGATTGGGCGTCTACGCCGCACTGTTCGCCGTGTTCTTCTTCGACCTGGACGGCAAAGCCCTGTTCTACGGTGTGGAGCCGTTCCTGTGCCGCCATTACGACCGCATGGAGCGCCGCGATCCGCTGAAGCAGAAGTACGATATGGACAAGCCCCGATATGAGTATAACAAGTGAGGCGATACCCTTGAGCGAACACAACCATACCCACACCCATGTGGACGAGAACGGCCGGGTCTATGAGCACAGCCACGGCCACCACCATTCCCATGCCCAGACCAAAGCCGTGCTGAACCGGCTCAGCCGGGCCCAGGGCCATCTGGATGCCGTGCGGAAGATGGTGGAGCGCGGTGAGGACTGCGCCGAGGTGCTGGTGCAGCTCAGCGCGGTGATCTCCGCGCTGAACGGCACGGGCCGCACCATTCTCAAGGATCACATCAGCCACTGTATCGTGGATGCGGTGGAGGCCGGTGACCAGGAGGCCATCCAGGCGCTGAACGATGCCATCGACCGCTTTATGCGGTAGCGCTCCGGACATCGGCGGCAGAATGTCTGAATACCGCCCTGCGGCATTGACAGCGGCAGGGCGGGGGACTATACTAAACGTGAGTGACAGAGAGGGAGGAAGACTATGATTTCCGGCATCGTCTACACATCCAATTCCGGCTACACGGCGCAGTACGCCCGTCTGCTGGGCGCCGCGCTGGATCTGCCCGTGACCGACGCCAAGTGGGGCGCCGATCCCCATCCGGGCAGGGCGGTCATTTACCTGGGCTGGCTCATGGCCGGCAAGGTCCAGGGATATGCGAAAGCGGCCAAAGAATTTGATATCCGCGCCGTCTGCGCCGTGGGCATGGGTCCCGCCAGTCAGGCCGGAGCCGAGAAGGTCCGGGCCAAGATGGGCATTCCGGCGGAGGTGCCGGTATTCACCCTGCAGGGCGGCTTCGATATCAACAAGCTGCACGGACCCTATAAGTGGATCATGCAGCTGAAGTGCAAAGAGATCCGCAAAACGCTGGCGGGGAAGGCCAGTCTCAGCCCCGCCCAGCAGCTGACCTACGACATGGCGACCAAGGGTGCCAGCGCCGTCAGCGCGGAGAACCTGACACCGATCATCGACTGGTATAAAACGAAGGAGGGCTGACCATGAGGAAGTTTTTACACATGGCGGGCGGTATCGCCAAAAAGACGCTGGCCACTGCTGCAAAGCTGGCGAAGAAGCTGGCGCACATCGTATTGCAGGCTGCCGGCGCGGCGGTGTCCGCCGTGGGCAAGGCTGTGAAGGGCCTGCTGGGCAAGGCGGCCTGCGGCGTGGGCAAAAAGGTGCAGAAGTTCATTCCGCCGGTGTGCAAGGTCGTGATGATCGTGTCCGGCGCGGTGGCGGTGCTGTCCTGCGTGGGCTGGCTCATCAGCCGAAAAAAATTCGCGTAAGCGAAACGCGTATACCACAGGGAGATGCGCCGGGGCGCATCTCCCTTAAACAAAGCCCCGCGTTTCCACGCACCGCGCAGGGAAGGGCGGGGGAGAGCAAAGGAGATCTGAGCAAGTATGAAGAAAAAGGCATTCAAAGCGGAGAGCAAACGCCTGCTGGACCTGATGATCAATTCCATCTACACCCACAAGGAGATATTCCTGCGGGAGATCATCTCTAACGCCTCCGACGCTATCGACAAGCTGTGCTACCTGAGCCTGACGGACGACAAGGTGGGCTTGAACCGGGATCAGTTTGAGATCAAACTGTCCATCGATAAGGAGCGCCGCCTGCTGACCGTCAGCGATAACGGCATCGGCATGAGTCAGGAGGAGCTGGAGAACAACCTGGGCGTCATCGCCTCCTCCGGCAGCCTGAAGTTCCGTCAGGAGGTGGCGGGTGACGAGAGCGCCGATACCGACATCATCGGCCAGTTCGGCGTCGGCTTCTACTCCGCTTTCATGGTGGCCGACGAGATCACCGTCATCACGAAGAAATACGGCGAGGACCAGGCCTGGAAGTGGCAGTCCACCGGCGTGGACGGTTATACCATTGAGCCCTGCGAGAAGGATACGGTGGGCACCGATATCATCATGCACATCAAGCCTGACACCGAGGAGGAAAAGGACGAATACAGCCAGTACCTGCGGGAGTATCCCCTGTACAAGCTGGTGAAAAAGTATTCCGACTATATCCGTTTCCCCATCCGGATGCTCATGCCCCATCCGGAGCTGAAGGAGGGCAGCACCCAGGAGAACCCCGAGTACGAGGAGAAGTTCGAGTGGGAGACGCTGAACAGCATGGTGCCCCTGTGGCAGCGGAAGAAGGCCGATGTCAAGAAGGAGGAGTACGACGAGTTCTATCAGCAGCGCTTTGCGGACAGCCAGCCGCCGTTGAGTGTCATCACCGTCTCTGCCGAGGGCGCCGTGACCTATAAGGCCCTGCTGTTTATACCAGAGAAGGCGCCCCTGCGCTACTACTCCGAGGAGTTCGAGGGCGGGCTGCAGCTGTACTCCGCCGGCGTGATGATCATGGACAAGTGCAAGGAGCTGCTGCCCGAGTGCTTCAACTTTGTCCGCGGTGTGGTGGAGTCCCCGGATCTGAACCTGAATATCTCCCGTGAGCTTTTGCAGCACGACCGTCAGCTGAAGCTCATCGGCGCCAACCTGGAAAAAAAGGTCAAGGCCGAGCTGGAGCGTCTGCTGCGGGACGAACGCGAGAAGTATGAGTCCTTCTGGCAGTCCTTCGGCCGCCAGATCAAGCTCAGCGCCATGGACAACTACGGCGAGAAGAAGGATATGCTTCAGGACCTGATGCTGTTCTATTCCTCCACCGAGAAAAAGCTGGTGACGCTGGACGAGTACGTCTCCCGTATGCAGGAGGGCCAGAAGTACATCTACTTTGCCTCCGGCGACACGGTGGACGCTGTGGACCACATTCCTCAGACGGAACTGCTGAAGGACCGGGGCATGGAGATACTCTACTTTACCGACAAAGCCGACGAGTTTCTGTCCGATATCCTGCGGTCCTATAAGGATAAGCCCTTCCGTTCCGCCACCGACGGCGATCTGGACCTGCCCGGCGAGGCCGAGAAGCAGGAACAGGACGAGCAGCAGTACAAGGAGGCCTTTGCCTTTATCAAGGAGGCCCTGGGCGGTCAGGTGAGTGAGGTCAAGGCCTCCGCTCGTCTGAAGACCCACCCGGTCTGCCTTTCCAGCGGTGAGGGCGTTACCTTCGAGATGGAAAAGTACTTCACGGCTGCCCAGCCGGAGCTGGGGCTCAAGGCCAAGCGTATTCTGGAGATCAACGTGGATCACCCCGCCTTCCTGACCTTCGAAAAGACCCGGCTCACCGACCAGGAGAAAGCCAAAAAGTTCGCCCAGGTCTTCTACAATCAGGCACAGCTGATCGCCGGTCTGCCCATCGACGATCCCACCGCCTACACCGACCTGCTCTGCTCCCTGTGGCAGTAAATCAGAAAAAGAATGACCGCCGTGAGGCGGTCATTCTTTTTCCAAAACGACAAAAAATACGGCGCAAATAGTTGCAAAAATAGTTGAAAAATGCTAAACTATAAATAGTGTGTGAACCAGCAAGACCCACGACCCAAATCCGGGGAGAAGTCCCCATTGAGAAGGAGTTTTGCCCATGAAAGACTTGAAGCACCTGATCTGGTTTGAGGACCTTTTGCAGCAGGCCAACAACGAGTTGGTCCAGCGCGCCGCGGCGGAGGGCCAGCTGGCTCTGGGATATAACTGCTACTATATACCCGAAGTGCTGCTGAATTTGCCAGGCTGCTTTTCCAGCCGCCTTCGGGCCCCCAACAGCGGCACCGCAGAGATCGCGTCCTACTACATGACAAACCGCAACTGTCCCTATGTCCGCTGCATCCTGGAGCGGGCCATCGAGGGCGGCTTCAACTATCTGAACGCTCTGTTCGGTGCGGAGGGCTGCGCCGCCATGGAGCGCATGGAGGAGCATTTCGCCCTGCTGAAGCCGGTGAAGAACGACCGCTTTATCACCACCATCATCGATCCGCCCATGAAAGGCGACCGGACCAGCCTGGACTACTACAAAGCCCAGCTGAAAGCAAAGGTACTGGACGCCCTGCGCGACAGCTTCGGCGTGGACACCTCTGACGATGCGATTCGTGCCGCCATTGAAAAGCACAACCGTCTCTGTCGGGTCATCACGGAGATCGGCGACCTCCGTAAGGCGGAAAACCCGGTCATCACCGGCTATGAATACCACGTCATCGTCCTGGTGAGTCAGGTCTGTCCCCATGACCTGATTTTGCCGTATCTGGAGGAGACGCTGGCGGAGCTGAAAACACGCCGGCCGGAGGCGGAATTTCCCTTCCGTGCCCGCGTCGTGCTGGCCGGAAGCGAGATCGACGACCCGGAATTTACCAAGCTGCTGGAGAGCTGCGGTGCCATGGTGGTGGCAGATCGCTATTGCTTCGGCACCTTCCCAGGCCGGGAGGAGATCAAGATCCACGGCGGCGAGACGGCCTTCGACGCGGTATGTCGGCACTATCTGCACCACAACCAGTGCGTCCGGTTTATGGACGGCGCCAAGATCGACCAGCGGCACAGTGAGCTGCGCCGTCTGGCGGAGGACTACGGCGCCGACGGGATCATCTACGAGAGCATGAAGTTCTGCGAGTTCTGGAGCTATGAAAAGGTGCTGGCCAGCCACGTGCTTCAGCAGGAGATGGGCATCCCCTGCTGCACCATCGAGAAGGAGTACACCCTGGGCAGCGTCGGTCAGCTGCGTACCCGCTTCCAGGCCTTTGTCGAGAGTCTGGAGATCAAAAAGCTGGGCCATAAGGAGGTGTGACCATGGGACTGAAGCAGTGGACAAATGCCGTCATCGGCGTGATCGATAAAAAGCTGGAACGCTTTGACCCCAAGTGGCAGGCAGCTAACGGCAAGGGCGGTCTTCGCAGCCGCTATGAGGATAAGACCGGTATCGCCCGCCACCGGGAGTGGCGCGGTGTGAAGGATACCTTTGTGGACTACACCGCCTGGCTGAACAACCTGCTGGCCATGGGCAAAATGGTGGCCTCCGCCCCGGTGCCGATCCTCAAGGGCTTCTGGGAGTACCGTTGGATGGGCTCCTATCTGGGCACCTTCGCCTTTATTGACCGGCTGTTTGAGGGCTACCGGGAGGACGAGCTGAAGATCGCCCACATGAATATGCACTGTATCGTCAGCAGCCTCACGAAAAAGATCGCCCTGGTCCTGGCCAACGACAAGCGTCTGGGCGGCGGAAGGGACAGCGACAACATCGTTCCCATGGACGAGGTCATGCCGCCTCTGTTTATGACCGGCTTCCCCGGCCTGATCCCCATCCCCATCCAAACACTGCCGGAGTTCATCATCTGTGACATCGACCAACACCTGGAGCCCTACTACATCGATGTGGCCGAGTCCTTCGGTCTGGCCGCCGACGTCTGCTCCCGCTGCTCGGCGGAGACCGGTGTTGCCATCGACGACGATTTCCCCATTGTGGGCCGCGCTGTTCTGACCACCAATATGCCCTGCAACGCCAGCGAGGCCACCTCCATGTTCCAGCGCCGCCGCTTTGGTCTGCCGGATTTCCCCGTTACCATGGCCATGATCCACAACGAGCCCGGCGCGCACCCCTATTCCACCCAGGTCCTCCGGGATGCCATCGCCTTTATTCAGGAGAACTACGGCGTCAAGTACGACTGGGAGGCCCTGTTCGCCCGCGCTGAGCACATGAACGAGCAGAACCGCATCGAGCTGGAGAAATGGGAGCTGTTCAAGACGCCCTATTCCGCCCTCTGCGGCATTGCCGAGAGTCTGTATCGGTTATATTCCTGGGCTTCCGTCAACGGCCAGGAGGACCAGTTCACTAAAAACGACCGCAAGGTGCTGAAGCTCATGCTGGAGGCCTACGAACGGAAGCATGAGCCTTTCGGCGGTACTACCCGCCACCGGGCATTCCTGTGGGGGCCCTCCGCGGTGTATTACACAGATTTCCCCACCTGGGTCCAGAACTGCTGGGGCATCAATATCGTGCTGAATATGGACTCCACCATGGGCCACAATATGATCTCCACCACCGACCCGGAACAGGCCATTCAGGACCTGGCCCTCTTCTCCGAAAAGGGCGTCATGCGCCACCATGCCGTGGGCGGCTGGGACAACGTCAACGCTGTGTGGGAGTGGGCCAGCAAGTTCAACTGCGACATGGTCATCTTCAATGACAATGTGGCCTGCAAGGGCATGAACGGTGTCCACGCTCTCATGGAGGAGCAGGCCCGCGACCTGGGCTTCCACTTCATATTCCTGGAGCACGACCTGGAGGACTGCCGTACCATCTCCCGGCGGGATATGCGGAACACCGTCAACAAATACATGACCGTCGTACTGAACGAGACACCGCTGGACCCCACGCTGGTGGACTTCGATGACAGTCTGGCCTGGTAAGGAGGGAACCATATGAAATTCGCAGCTAAATTGCTGAAAAGTCTGCTCATCACGGCAGCGCTGCTGTTTGCGGGCACGTTCACCATCTATTATCTCAATCTGGAGAACAAACTGATCTACAAGGTCATTTATCCTCTCCTGCAAAAGCACTACAACAGCCAGCAGCGTGACCGCCGCATTTGAAAAGAAGAAAGGGATACCCGCCCTCCGGCGGGTATCCTTTTGTGCAAAAGGCGATCCGTCCTTCGATGGACGGCCTTTCGGCACACGAACAAAAAAGAACGGCCCTGTGGGCCGTTCTTTTGCCTGTGGATAGGGGAGAGGGCTCACTCCGTGGTGTGATGCTCCTTGCCGAAGTGCAGCTCGCGCATACCCTCCACCTCGTCGCAGATGGCCTTCAGGTTGCAGGAACCGCAGTCGGTGGGCATTCCCTCCAGGATCTTCGTCAGGCTCATGGTGATGTCCTTGACAGTCTTGGCGTCCCTGGTCAGCGCCGCGTAGTCCGCCTCCGGCGCGGTGATAAACAGCAGCTTCACCGCCAGAATGTTGCGGTTCTGCTTATACTGCCGGATAAAGTCCGCGCCGATGCGGCGGAACGTCATGCCCTTCTGCACCGCCTCCCGGCTGATACGCACCTGTTCCCGGCTGGATTCCGAGCTGGTGCGGATCATATAGCCCTTGGGGAACACATGGTACTTCACAAAGTCCATGTCCTGGATGGCCCGGAAGGCCTGCTCCGTGTCGTCCTCGTCATCGGACTCGATATCGCCCACCCGCAGCAGAGCGATGCGGGCATAGTGGCTGTCGCCGTTCAACTCGTTCAGGTCCGGGCCGCAGACCACGATCTCGTCCCCGGGCACCAGCTCCGCAGAGGAGGTCACACAGGTGAAATTCACCGCGCTTTTGCCGCTGCCGCCCAGCTCATAGGCGGCGTCCCGCAGCATGACCAGCTCGAAAGCCCCGGTGTCCTCCCAGGCCTCCGCCGGGTCATAGGCGTACCGCTTGGGCGTGGAGGCGCCGGCAAGCGCCTCCACCTCCCGTATGATCGGATTATACAGCTCCATCAGAACTTGATATCCACTTTCTTGCGGTCAAAGATCTTGTTGACCTGCACATAGGCCCAGCCCAGCAGTTTCTGGTCCAGGTTCCAGAAGTACACGACGAACAGTGCGCCCACGGCCACCGCCAGAATACGGATGAGCTTAAAGAGAAATTTGAAAACCTTACACATATCGTAGCCTCCTTAAATGGCAAGAGGTGTTCAGACGCGGGCCATGCCCTTCTGCCGCGCGTACTCGGCGGCGCCCAGCGCGCCCATCAGCTGGGGATCGGTCTTCAGGTCGATGACCTTCAGCTTCAGCACCCGCTCGATGGCCTGCTTCAGACCGGCGTTCTTGGCGCAGCCGCCGGTGAGGGTGATGGCGTCGGTGGCGCCGGCCTTCTTGCTCATGACGAAGCAGCGCTTGGCCACGGCCATCTGGATGCCGGCGGCGATCTCGTCCATGGGCTTGCCTTCGCCCACCAGCGTGATGACCTCGGACTCGGCGAACACGGTGCACTGGGCGGTGATGGGGATGACGTTCTTGGCCGTCAGGGACAGGTTGGAGAATTCGGGCAGACTCATCTCGAAGGAGCGCGCCATGGCCTCGTAGAAGCGGCCGGTGCCGGCGGCGCACTTGTCGTTCATGGCAAAGTTCTTCACGGTGCCGTCGGTGTCGATGGAGATGCCCTTCACGTCCTGACCGCCGATGTCGATGATGGCCTTGACGGTGGGATCGGTGACATGCACGCCCATGGCGTGACAGGAGATCTCGGAGATATTCTCGTCGGCGAAGGGGACCTTGTTGCGCCCGTAGCCGGTGCCGATCAGATAGCCCAACTCCTCGGAGGAGTTCAAGCCCACCTTGTTCAGCACTTCCTCCATCGCCAGCTTTGCGGAGACTTCGGAATTGATCTTGCTGCGGATGGTGGTGTCGGCGCAGATCTTGCCGTTCTCATCCAGAATGACCGCCTTGGTATAAGTGGAACCCACATCACAGCCGCCGTAGTATTTCATAGTCGTAAACTCCTTTATATATGTAGTAGTTGAGAATATTACATGCAGTTTTCGTCGTCGAAATCGCAGAGGGAGGGATCGATCGGCTCGGCGCGCATGACCGTGCGCATGTACTCGTTGACCTTGTCGCGCATGGTCTTGCGGGAGACGGTGCGGGGATCCATCAGGTCATGCTCGATCCAGATCATGTGATAGCCGCGCTCGCGGCCCTGCTCGTCCAGGATGCCCTGTACGGTGGCCATGTTCTTGCAGGCCACGTTCTGGTACATGATGATGATGTTGGTGTTCCACGCCTCGCACTGGCGCCACAGCTCGTCCACCACGTTCTGGTAGCCGCCGTTGGTGTGACGGCGCATGACCATACGCTCGTACAGACGCGCCAGATCGCGCAGTGCCTCCTCCTTGTCCTCTGTCTCCAAAGGCTTGGTGAAGTTCAGAGATTCCATCTCCACCAGGATGTTGATGCCCCAGCAGTTGGCCAGCCAGTTGGAGAAGTTGGCGTAGTAGTGGGCGGGGCAGCTCCACACGATGCCGCGGTAGCGCATCTTGCCCACCCACGCCTCGTCGCGGCGCTGGTAGGACTGCATCAGCAGGTCGTTGACCTTGCGGCAGGTCTTCATGACGCGCGGGTCGATACCGCCGTCCATCTCGTAGTTCCACTTGCGGAACAGCTCATAGCTGGGGCCGATGATCTGGGGATAGGCGGTCTTGTTGACCTCCCATTTCTCCAGCTCATACCGCGTCTCCTCGTTAAAGCGCTTCATGGCGGAGAAATAGGCGTCCCAGCTCCACTTGGCGCCGGTCTGCTCCTCAATGAACTTGATGCACGCCCGGATATCCTCGGCGCCCATCTGCACCGTCTCCTCGTCCTCATACCGAACCGGGAAGCACAGGTGGAACACGGGCAGGTCGGGGAAGCGGCGGGACATATAGCTGGAGGCCATAGTGGAGCCGTCGCAGGGCATGGAGGAGGAGATAAAGCACTTGCCCATGTGGGGCAGGGCATCGATGACCAGCGCGCCGCACTCGGAGGACGGCACCGGGCAGCAGTCCGCCGGCAGGCCGAAGGACTCCACAGCGTCGATGTAGGGCACGCAGGTGAGCTGGTCGATCTCGGACACCAGGAACACCGGCATCAGCTGATAGGGGATACCCAGCAGGTCGGGGAAGCCGGCCATGATCTGGCCCATGGTCATCTCATCGAACAAAACGACCTTCTTGTTCAGCTCGGAGCTGTTGCCGTTCTTCTTATCGCACTTGGCCAGGAACACCAGATTTTCCGCCACATAGCGGAAAATGTCGTAGGTCATCAGGTGGCTCATTTTCAGGGCGTTGCCCCGCTGACCCATGGTGTTCTTATCCATGAAGCTCACGCAGCACATATAGGAGATCATCCAGCGATACCAGAACGTGGTGTTCAGGGCGGGTATCAGATCCTTGGAGAAGGTGGCCAGCAGCATGCCCCAGACCTTCAGCCAGCCGGAGAAGTCGACGAGGGTGCTCTCCACGCCGCGCCACTCCCGGCGGACAGTGGCCATGTCACCCTTGCGGTACAGGGCACCCAGATGCTTTTCGCCGTTGAGCAGCAGGTCCTTGCGCTCCGCGCAGGTCATGGCGGCAACAGTCTTGGCCTCCCGTGCTACACGGTTCATATTGTCAAGGAAATGCTCCTTCTGTTTCCTGCCAAAGGCTTTCCAGTCCGTCTCCTTGATGAGATCGAGAGCGATGGAGCCAAACTCCTTCAGGTTGGCGGCCTGCGCCTTCCAGTCCATCTCAGTCTTGGCGCGGAAGAATTCGGGATTGGGAAATTTCTTCTTGTCAGCCATCAGTTGGCACCTCCGTTCTGCTTGTGGAGCTTCTTGATCTCCAGCGACTCCACAAAGGCCTGCACGCGGGTTCGCAGCTGGCCGGAGTTGCCGTTGTTGTACAGACGGTCGATGCTCAGCACCGGCCAGTCATACTCCTCATGCATGATGTGGCTCACCAGCGCGCGCTCAAAGCCCCAGTAGTCGCAGTATTTCATCTGCTCATAGATGATTCCGTCAGCGTGATACTCCCGTGCCAGGCGATCCGCCGTCTCACGGCGCTGCTGCACCTTCTCATCGGCGATGTAGCGGGCGCATTCGGAGTGCTTCATAATGTGCATGCAGATCTGGGGCAGGGCGTCCTCATCGCCCTTCAGTTCAATGATCTCCCGCCCGGGAGTGGAGCCGAAGCAGTATCGGTCGGACACTACCAGTGCGCCGCAGCCCTCGATAAGCTTCGTCAGCTGAGGGTCATCGATCTCGCTGCCCACGATGGCCACGCGGGCACGGAAGGCGGGCTTGGGATCCGGCTTGCGCTTTTTCAGCTCCGTCAGCGTCTCTCGCAGGTAAGGCAGGATCAGGTACTTGGGACAGGTAAAGCTCACCAGGTTCAGCACGTGGAACTCATAGCCGGTGATGACCGGGTTTTCCTCCTTGCGCAGCTCGCCGATCTCGCTGATGATGGAACAGACCTCGTTGTGCTCCTTCACCGCCTGG
>ENA-OUQF01001381-OUQF01001381.1-human-gut-metagenome-genome-assembly--contig:-NODE-1381-length-14731-cov-4.669733_pt1 | contig 14731 bp, 10 predicted proteins | sample MGYA00237947_ERZ548826 | MGnify/ENA primary metagenome ERZ548826 (study PRJEB26490, sample SAMN05194701) | human gut metagenome | biome: terrestrial biome; feature: human-associated habitat; material... | reverse complement strand
GAGATGTGTATAAGAGACAGGTGATGTGCAGATCCATCTTGCTGCACAGCCAGCCGTTCTGGTTCCACATATACGACGGAACGTATTTGCCGCTTTCGACAAGCTCCTTCATCTCATCGGAGGGAGTTTCGTTGTAGCAGCCGATGGTTTTATTGAACTCCTCGATGCTCAGGCCTGCGCCGTGCCCCTCTGCAAGAGCTATGCCGTAGTCCTCGACATTATACCAGCTGCTGCCCTCGATCTTGGTGATCTTATGGGATGAGCCGGCGAGATTCGTGACCAGAGTGCCCCAATAGAGGTCGCAGTAGCCGACGCCTGTGAGGGTGCAGTTGCCTTCCTTGGCGAGCTTGTCAAGCTTTGCGGTGAGAGCGGGGGAGGAGTTCCAGGGATAGAGCGCCTCTTCGCAGGTGGTGATGGCGTTCACGCTGTGCTTGGCGCAGATGGTGAAGATGTCCTCAAGCTCGGCTACGGTGCTGCGGGTGGCTATAATGCACACGTCGGGCTTGAGCTCGCCGATGCGTGCGTCGGCGGTCGCAGAGTCTTCTACCTTGACGCCGACGGTCGGGAAGCCGTTGCCGATGATCTCGGCGACATCCTTGCCGATATGGTTCTTGTTGCGGCAGAATGCGCCGACCAGCTCACCGTCATGCTCGATCACATAGCGCATGAGATAGCGGCTCATCTTGCCTGCTCCGTACTGTACTACTCTGACTTTGCGTTCCATAATGATAGCCTCCTTCAGAATTAAACCGGTTATTATTTTAACAATATCTTATGCCGCCATTATAGCTCCTGCAGTTACGACAAGTCAAGCACTTTGTCAAGAAAAATTCCGGCAGCGCGCAGCTGCCGGAAAAAATTTATTCTTCATCCTGAAGCGCGTCGTAGCCTTCTTCGCCGGTACGGATCTTTACGACGTTCTCCACATCGTAAACGAATATCTTGCCATCGCCGTAATGGCCGGTGTATAGTACGCGCTTTGCCGTTTCTATAACGCTGCGCACCGGAATCTTGCTGACTACGATATCGACCTGCACCTTCGGCAGCAGGTTGGATTCCAGCTTGACGCCGCGGTAATATTCAGGTTGTCCACCCTGTATGCCGCAGCCGAGTACATGCGACACGGTCATGCCCGTAATACCAAGCGCCGACATAGCACTCTTCAGCGCGTCAAACTTCGAGTCTTTGCAGATTATCTCGACCTTTGTAAACTTGGGTGTGCCGTCCGGAACGGTGCGTACTGCCTTAACGGGAATCGCTTCGGCCGCCGGAACGTCGCCGGTAACGACGGTAACGCCCTCTTCGGGGGCATATGCCGCGTATTTGCTCACCGACGGAGCAAAATCGGGGTAGGCACTGGGCAGACCGTGTTCCGTTATGTCAAGACCGAGCAGCTCTTCTTCTGACGTTACACGCAGCCCGTTGAACTTCCTGATAAGTGCAAACACCGCGCACATCAGTACTGCCGAGTATGCCGCGACGGATACAAAGCCGATGAACTGTATACCCAGGAGCTTTGCGGAGCCGGTGTAGAGAAGGCCGTCAAGTCCGGCGGGGGCGGCGGGATTTGCGAGAAGACCGACCGCAATAGTGCCCCATATGCCGTTGGCGCAGTGTACGCCTACGGCGCCGACAGGGTCGTCGATGTGCAGCCCAATGTCGAGCCATTCAACTACGACGACAACGAGTATGCCTGAAACGATGCCGACGATGGCCGCGCCCAGTGCGTCGAATGCGTCACAGCCGGCGGTCACGGCGACAAGCCCTGCAAGAGATGCGTTCAGACACATGGAAACATCGGGTTTACCGTTTTTTATCCACGTATAAAGCATCGTTGTCACGGTTGCGACCGAGGGGGCGATGGTCGTTGCGAGGAATATGGACGCAAGCTCGGATGCGCTTGTCGCCGCCGCGCCGTTGAAGCCGTACCAGCCGAGCCAGAGAATGAACACGCCAAGCGCACCGAGGGTTATCGAGTGGCCGGGGATGGCGTTGACCTTGACCACCTTTCCGCCCTCGTCGCGGACATATTTGCCGAGCCGGGGGCCGAGGAATATCGCGCCGACCAGCGCCGCGATGCCGCCGACCATGTGTATCGCGCAGGAGCCGGCAAAGTCGTGAAATCCAAGCTGACTGAGCCAGCCGCCGCCCCATATCCAGTGAGCTTCTATCGGGTAGACAAACAGCGAGATGACAGCCGAATATATGCAGTAGGCGGAAAATTTCGTGCGCTCAGCCATAGCGCCGGAAACTATCGTAGCGGCGGTTGCGCAGAAAACAAGGTTGAATACGAATACGGACGCGCCGGTGAAACTGCCGTCTGTGGGGGAGGCTATAAATGCTTTGAAGGATGACCACATATCCATGTTGGGCAGCCCGACAAGCCCGCGCAGGCAGTCCTGCCCCATCATCAGCGAGTATCCAAGCAGGGAAAACACTATTGTTCCGATGCAGAAATCCATCAGATTTTTCATAATTATGTTGCCTGCATTTTTTGCGCGCGTGAAGCCCGTTTCGACCATCGCAAAGCCTGCCTGCATCCAGAACACCAAAGCCGCGCCGATCAAATACCAGAATTCCACTGTCATAAAATCATCTCCTGTTTCTCTCTGAAATGCAAAAAAAGGCGACGACGTCTGAAAGATATCAGACGTCGTTGCCTTTTTATGACGTGGATTTTATACCGGTCGGCGCGCGTTGTCAACGATTTTTACGCCAAAATCATAAAATCGTCAAAAGCACATATAATGCGCCGGATTCAGCGCAAACTTTATGCGCTTTTAACACTGTGCTTTTTGAGCAGCGCAAAAGCGATGACGCAGATGATGACGGACAGCAGCGAGCCCGCGGCAGTGGCAAGTCCCATGGGGAAGAGCGTGTCGGGGAAGAGCTTCGAGGTCAGGTACACGCCCGGTATGCGCACGAGCGCGATTGCAGAGATGTTGTGGATGAACGATATCTCGGAGCGGCCGCAGGCGCAGAAATACCCGCTGAAGCAGAAGTGTATACCGGCAAAGAGTGCGTCCCAGATGTAGCCGCGCATGTACTGCCCGCCGAGCATGATGACTACCGTGTCCGGCGTGAACAGGCCGACCGCCTGCTCGGAGATGAACTGCGTCAGCAGCGCGATGATGATGCCGAAACTCACCGCGATGATCACCGCGTAGCGCAGCGTCTGCTCGGCGCGCGCCTGCTTCCCCGCGCCGATGTTCTGCGCGCAGAGCGCCGACACCGTTGACAGCATCGACGACGGCACGAGGAACACGAAGCTGATGATCTTTTCCACGATGCCGACTGCCGCCGCGGCGTCAAGCCCGCGCCGGTTGGCGATGACGGTGATGACGATGAAAGCTATCTGGATCAGCCCGTCCTGCGCCGCCACGGGGACGCCGATGCGCAGCAGCCGCCCCATCGTGTCGCGCTGGGGATGGAGGTCGCGGCGTTCAAGGCTGATGCCGGACTTCCTGCGCAGTATCACAACTAGCGAGAACACAACGCTTATCGCCTGCGACAGCGTGGTGCCGAGCGCCGCGCCCGCGGAGCCAAGTCCCATGGCACCGATGAATATGTAGTCAAGCGCGATGTTCGCGGCGCAGGCCACGGCGATAAATATCATCGGGCTTTTCGAGTCGCCGAGGCCGCGGAAAATGGAGCTTATGATGTTGTATGCCGTGATGAACGGGATACCGATGAAGCAGATCGTGAGATACGCCCGCGTCCCGTCGGCGGCCTCCGCCGGCGTAGACATCACGGAGACGATGGGTCTGACAAGCGCCAGAAGCAGCGCCGTGATGACGACGGACAGCAGCATGAACAGCGTAACGGTGTTGCCGATGGCGGCCGAGGCATGCTTCTTGTCCCCCGCGCCGACGGCCTGACCTATGCACACGGTCGAGCCCATTGCGAGGCCGACGATCATGACCGTCAGCATGTGCATGACCTGACTGCCGATGGACACGGCGGTCGTGCTGGCGACGCCTTCAAACTGGCCGATTATGAAGAGGTCGGCCAGACCGTAGAGCGTCTGAAGGAAGTATGAGAGCAGATATGGCAGCGAGAAATAGGCTATGTTTTTCAGTACGCTGCCGTTTGTAAGATTCTTTTCCAATGAGTTCACCTGACCGCTTAGAATATAAATCCGCCGCCGAGGACGTAGTCGCCGTCATAAAGCACGGCAGACTGCCCCACGGCGGGGGCGCGCACCGGCTCGTCGCAAATTATGCGCACGCCGTCTCCTTCAGGGTATACGGTGCAGGGAGGCATCTCCCATTTCGTGTGCCGCACGCGGACGTTCGCGCGGAACGACTCGGCGGGGCGGTCGATGAGCCAGTTGAAGTCTCTGGCACGGACTTCGGTTTTGAACATATCCTCCCACAGCGCAAGCTCGATAGTGTTATCCGCTGCGCTGATGCGGGAGATGTAGACCTTGCGCCCGTCGATAAGCCCAGGGCGGCGCTGGCCTACTGTGTAGCGGTGTATGCCCTCGTGCCGCCCGACGACCTCGCCGCGGAAGATGAAATCTCCCGCCGGCGGCAGCTCCGCTCGGCGCGATATCCAGCCGATATAGTCCTTGTCGGGGATGAAGCATATCTCCATGCTGTCCGGCTTGTGCGCGACCGGCAGGCCGAATTCCTCGGCCAGCGCGCGCACCTGCTTTTTCTCGAAGCCGCCGAGCGGGAACACCGTGCGGCGCACCTGCTCGCGGCTTAAGCGGCAGAGCATGTAGCTCTGATCATTGGCGGGCATGCCTTTCATGAGCCTGCCGTTTTCCGTGCGGGCGTAGTGTCCGGTGGCTACAAGCTCCGCGCCGACGCGGTCGGCCTCGGCGAGCAGATTTTTGAACTTTGTGCTGGGGTTGCAGATTATGCAGGGGTTCGGCGTTTCGCCGCGCAGATACGCCTCCGTGAACGGACGGCATACATTGCGCTCAAGCTCGGCCTTGACGTCCAGCACCGTCAGCGGCACGCCGATGAACTCCGCCGTGTCTATCGCGCATTGCCGCGCGGCCTCGTCGGCGTTGTCCATATACAGGCCGTACACCTCATGTCCGGCCTTTTTCAGAAGCATGGTGGATACAGTGGAGTCCACTCCGCCGGAAAAGCCGAGAACGATCTTGCTCATCTTCCGCCCTCCATGTAGATCATCAGCACCGAAATGTCGGCCGGGGACACGCCGGAAATGCGGCTCGCCTGCCCAAAATTCTCAGGCCGGATCTTTTTCAGCTTCTCGCGCGCCTCCAGCCGCAGGCCGTTTATCGCGTCGTAGTCGATGTCGGCGGGCAGGGGGCGGCTCTCCATCCGCGTGAATTCCTCAACCTGCTTGAGCTGGCGCTTGATGTAGCCCTCGTATTTGAGGCTTATCTCCGCCTGCTCCGTCACTGCGCGCGGAAGCTCCGGACGCTCGGGGTCAAATTCCGCGAGGTCGCGGTAGCTTATCTGCGGGCGGCGGATGAGATCAGCGAGCGAGCTGCCGGTGGATATCTCAGCCGTGCCGCGCGCCGTGAGCAGCGCGTTTATCCCGTCGCTCGGGGCGATATGCGTCTTTTCAAGGCGGCGCAGCTCCGCGTCCACGGCGGCGTATTTGTCGAGAACGCGCCGGTACTGCTCCTCGGAGACAAGCCCGATACGCAGGCCGATGCCGGAAAGGCGCTTGTCCGCGTTGTCCTGCCGGTGCAGCAGGCGGTACTCGCTGCGCGAGGTCATCATGCGGTACGGCTCGTTCGTGCCCTTGGTCACAAGATCGTCTATGAGCGTGCCGATGTATCCGTCGCTGCGGCGGAGTATCATCGGCTCGCGGCCGAGTATTTTCAGCGCCGCGTTCACTCCCGCAACGAAGCCCTGTACCGCCGCCTCCTCATAGCCGGAGGAGCCGTTGAACTGCCCCGCGCCGTAAAGTCCGGAGATTTTCTTGGTCTCCAGCGTCGGATAAAGCTCTGTCGGGTCGATGCAGTCGTATTCTATCGCGTAGGCGCAGCGCGTCATCTCCGCGTGCTCGAGTCCGGCGACGCTGTGCAGCATCTCGACCTGCACCTCCTCGGGCATCGAGGACGAGAAGCCCTGAATGTATAGCTCCTCGGTGTTCAGCCCCATCGGCTCGATGAACAGCTGATGGCGCGGCTTGTCGGCAAAGGTCATCACCTTTGTCTCGATGCTGGGGCAGTAGCGCGGGCCGATGCCCTCGATAACGCCGGAATATATCGGGCTGCGGTCGAGATTTGCGCGGATTATCTCGTGTGTGCGCTCGTTGGTGTAGGTTAGGTAGCACACGGCGGAGTTGCGCGGCGCGTCGACCGTCGAGAACGAGAACGGCTCGATCTCATCGTCGCCCCGCTGAAGCTCCATCTTTGAAAAGTCTACGGTGCGCGCGTTCACTCTCGGCGGCGTGCCGGTCTTGAAGCGGCGCATATTAAGCCCCAGCGCCCTCAGCCGCTCCGCCAGAGGGATGGCCGCGGCGAGACCGTCCGGCCCCGATGAGCGCAGAACCTCGCCGACTATCGTGCGCCCGTCGAGATATGTGCCCGACGCGATTATGACGGCCTTGCAGTCGTAGACCGCACCCGTGTGCGTCGTGACGGAGCGGACGCGCCCGTCCTCGACGCCGATATCGATGACCTCTGCCTGCTTGACGCGGAGATTCTCCTGCAATTCGAGCGTATGCTTCATCACTTCCTGATACCGCCGCCGGTCGGCCTGCGCGCGCAGCGAGTGCACCGCCGGCCCCTTGCCGCGGTTGAGCATACGGTACTGTATGCAGGCTTTGTCCGCCGCGCGCGCCATCTCGCCGCCCAGGGCGTCCAGCTCGCGGACGAGATGCCCCTTGCCGGTGCCGCCGATGGCGGGGTTGCAGGGCATGTTGCCGATACTGTCCATGTTCACCGTGAAGCATATCGTGTCAAGCCCCAGCCGCGCAGCGGCGAGAGCGGCCTCAATACCTGCGTGCCCCGCACCTATAACGGCGATATCGCATTTTCCTGCCTTGTACTCTATCATTGTCTCACCCGAAAATATCATGTATCATTATCAATGTGCCGTCCCGCACCTCGATGCTCGCTGCCGCCCCCGTGAACGAATTGCTGACGCCGATGGGGAAGTCGGAGCGTATCTCGGCGTCCGCCAGCTCATATTTGAGCCCGCGGATGGTCACTCCGCGCGCAGCGCCGTCCATGCAGAACAGAGACAGCGTGCCGCCGCAGCCGGCAGGGAAGGAGATCGTCTCATTGTGCAGCACGCTCCAGACCACGCCGTCGCCGTACATGCGGCAGTGCGCCCCGTGCGAGGAGAGGAACAGCAGCCCCTGAAGGTTTGCAATCGTGTGGTCGGCGCGGCTGCCGCCGGTGCCGCCGTAGACGACGAAATCGGTATAGCCCCGCTCAAGCCCGACGCGCATGGCGTATATTGTGTCGGTATCGTCCTTCTCGACGGGCAGATGAAGGACGTCCCCGCCCTCCGGCGCTTCGCCGAGGGAGTCGAAGTCGCCGAGAATCAGGTCGGGCGCGACCCACGCCTCGGTGCAGTGCTTCAGCCCCGCGTCCGCCGCGATGACGAAGTCGCCGTCGGACGGGTACTCGGTCAGCCCGTAGAAGCTTCCTGCGGCGAATATATAGCATGTGGCCATGTAACCAACTCCAATTTCAAAATTTAACACTTTATTATAGCATTACTGCGGCGGATAGCAAACGAAAAATATAAAATCGGCCAGAAATTTATGTATTTTTCAACAAATTCCTTGACCCGCAAAATATGCAATTATATAATGAATATCGGAAAATCCATTCAAAGGAGGAATTCACATGCGCAGAAGCATGAAAACCCGCCTCACCGCGTTTCTCGCGCTGTGCCTGTGCGCCAGCATCTGTCTGGCGTTTCCCGTCGGCGCAAGCGCGGACGTGACTCTTGAAAAGCTGCTTGTCGCCATGCCGACAACACCGATAGCATATATGCCCGCCGGAAACATTTCCGCCAGCTCCAGCACCGAGGGCTGCTCCGTGCAGAGCCTGGTGTGGTACGACGCGTCCGGCTCGCAGTTCAGCGGCACCTTCGGGACGCAGAATTATACAGTCGAGATCGTGGTCTCGCTCGCCGAGGGCTATTCGCTCGCGTCCGATGCGCGTGTGTATCTGAATAACTCCGCCGTGGACTACACCGTGAACGGCAGCAGCGTGACGCTGCGCCGCGAGTATGCCCCTGCGATCTGGACGCCTGACATCTACAAGCACCCCGAGGCCGAGACCGTGACCGAGGGCGGCTTCGCGTCCTTCGCGGCATCCGGCGCGTATTACGAGAAGATAAACTGGCGGCTCTATAATCCGGACGCGACGTCGTACTATACGATGGAGGAAGCGGTCGAAAAGTTCCCCGGCCTTACGACGGACGCGGACGGCGGGACGAGGATGAACCTCTATAACATCCCGCTTGAACTCAACGGCTGGCGCATAGCGGCGTATTTCAGCAATCCCGGCGGAGGCCGCGAGAGCTACGGCGCGGTCATAACCGTGAAGGCCGACCCCGCAAAAGCGACCCCGACGCCCGCACCGACGGCGACTCCGGAGCCCAGTCAGGAACCGGACGATAAGCCGGATGACGCGGCGGAAAGCCCCGCACCGGCGGACGAAAACCATGAGCATGAATTCGCTGAGAAATGGAGCTTTGACGAGGAGCGCCACTGGCATGAGTGCTCCTGCGGCGAGAAGGCCGACGAGGCCGCGCATGACATGCAGTGGACGCTGGTGCGCGCGGCGAAGAAGGATCAGCCGGGCGAGGAGCGCGGGACATGCCGCGTCTGCGGCTATACCGGCAGCCGCGAGGTCGAGTATACGGGCAAGGGCATCCAGCTCACCGAGGGCATGTTCAAGTATATAATCATCGGCATCGTCGCGATGATAGTCATCCTTGTCGTGGCGAAGCTGATATCCGACGCCGGACGCCGCAATCGCCGCGGACACCACGGCGGATACAGGGGAAGACATTGATATTACATATCGTGAGAGGTTTTAATATCTCTCACGATATTTTTATGGGAACCTTTTCCCGCGGCGTGCGTCAAAAAAGCAGATCGAATGAAAGGAGCACGAGATGAAAAGCATGTTTTATGTTTCGATATGCCTGCTGCTGGCCATGGCGATGCTGCTTGGCGGCTGCGGAAGCCCCGCCGTGAGCGAGATCACGGCCAAAAACACCGATAAGATCGCCGCCGACCCCGCCTCACTGACGGAGGAGGCGAACACGGCGGTCACGGAGCTGGCGCTGCGCCTGCTGAAAAGCTGCCCATCCGACGGCGACACGCTGATTTCCCCGACCTCGATACTCTGCGCGCTGGCCATGACTGCCAACGGCGCCGAGGGCGAAACGCTCAGCCAGCTTGAAGACCTGTTCGGCATGAGCGCGGACGAGCTGAACGCGTATATGGCGGCGTTTCTGGCGACGCTGGATGACAGCGAGGGCAGCAAGCTCAGCTCGGCCTGCTCCATGTGGCTGCGGGACGACGACAAGCTGAAGATAAACGACGCGTTCATTGAGAAGAACGCCGGATATTACGACAGCGCCGTGTTCACCGCACCGTTCGACGGCGGGACGCTCGACAGTATCAATTCGTGGGTGAAGAAAAATACCGGCGGGATGATAGACCGGATACTGGACAAGATCCCCGACGACGCGATGCTGTACCTGATAAACGCTGTCGCCTTTGACGCGAAGTGGCAGACGGTATACACCTCCGATCAGGTCGAGCAGGGGAGCTTCACCAACGCCGATGGCGAGGACAGGATAGCCGATTTCATGGACTCCGAGGAGCACACCTATATCTCCGACGGCAGCGCCGCAGGCTTCATCAAATATTATCAGGGCGGGCGTTACGCCTTTGCCGCGCTGCTTCCGGAAAGAGGAGTCGGGCTTGACGAATACATCGCCGGCCTCAGCGGCGAGAGTCTGCGCGCGATGCTGACCGGAGCGCAGAGCACGACGGTGATTGCGAGCCTGCCGAAGTTTGACAGCTCTTACAGCGCGGAGCTTTCGGACGTGCTGAGGGCGCTCGGCGTGACCGAGCTTTTCGACCCGGATTCCGCCGACCTCAGCGGCATCGGCAGCTATGACGGTATGCCGCTCTATGTCAGTCGGGTGCTGCATAAGTGCCATGTCTCCGTGAACGAGCAGGGGACGAAGGCCGGAGCCGCGACGGCGGTCGAGGCCGCCTGCGGCAGCGCGTTTATAGAAGAGATAAAGTATGTCACGCTGAACCGCCCGTTCCTGTATATGATCCTCGACTGCGATACCATGACGCCGGTGTTCATCGGCACGGTCACGGATATCTGATAAAAAGCAATATAACAAAATCGGAGCGCCTTTATCGGGCGCTCCGATTTATTTTTCCGTTATACAAGCGTATCCGCAAAGGTATTTAAAATCTTGCGGAAGGCGTCTATCGATTCCGGCGTCAGCTCATCCGCCAGCGCGAACACATGGCGCAGCGACTTGTCATAAACAAACTGCGCATAGCGCGCATATTCCTCGCGGCCTCTGTCGGTAACCGCGATGAAGAGATCCTTTTTGTTGCCGCCGCGGTGCGACTTCTCCAGAAGCCCCATGTCTACGAGCTTTGTCACGTTGTTGGAGAAGGCTCCGCGCGTGATGCCCAAGCGCGCAGCAATGGCGCTCATTTTGTCGTTGTTATCCTCAAGGGTATACTCGATTATCTGTATCTGTATGGCGGTCAGCCGGAAAGAGGTGTTGTAGTACTGAGGCATATTGAAGCGTGTGGCGGAGCGGTTGCAGAGATAAATAATGCTCTCCACGAAATCGCGGTATTTGCCCATCCATGAGGTTTCGGCTGACATTGCCATAGGTTTTTGACTCCTTTACTATAAAAATCGGGGCAATGCCTTTCAGCATTGCCCCGATAAAGCTGATAAAATTCCTCGCGGAGATTTCGCGGTTTTTTAACGCTGATACATCATTATATCATCGAGCCGATGCAAAGTCAAATTATGAAATCAGCATACTGTAGTGATAGCAGGTGTTGCCCACAACAAACCATGTGAAGATCATTGCGTTGATAAGCGCGCCGAGCCATGCGCTGCCGGTCTTGTTGTAGAGCTTGCGCGCATATACGGCTGCGAGCGGCAGCACGACTATCATCGGATACAGCACAACGGCGTAGAGGAAATAGTCCTTGCCGAAGCCGTACCACACCATCTGCCCCGTGATAAGCTCGAATGCGTACACAAACAGCTCAAACACAAACACGCCCGCCACGTTGAACAGCGCGCAGATAAGCAGGTTCTTGCCGTCGCTCATATTGCGCATACGCCCGGAGTTGACGACCATGCTGTTGACAATGTAGAACACGAGGAAGAACACAAGGTAGCCCGCCCAAGTGAGGAACTGGGTCTTGGTCATGACGCGTCCCGCAATGACCCAGAGACGGAAGTCGGATCTTGCAAAGAAGAAGCTCGAAAGCACGGCAAGGCAGTAGGAGCCGGCAAAAACGATGAGCGCAAGCAGCACGGTCTTGCCGAAATCCTTTGCGGAAATTTTGATACCGTAGCGATCCGCAAAGCTGAGCTTGTCGCTTTTTGCGCGCAGATGGCGGATGAGCAGCAGCAGGAGCGCGATTGCCGCGTTCGTAAGCGCCCATACTATGGTGCGGTTCGGCATTTCCTGACTGAACAGCCAGTTCCACGCTATCGGTCCCTTGTCACCGGCGTAGGTGGTCGGCGCGCCGCCGAGTATGAAGCAGGGGATAATGCTAACGCCCTGAATTATGGCAAGCAGTACGCTTATTATCCAGAAGCCACGGTCGTTCTTCTCTATCAGCGCCTCGCGCGGCTTTCTGCGCAGACCGGCAAAGAACGGAGCCTCAAGCAGCAACGCGGCAAACGGATACACCAGAGCCAGCATTGCGGCAAGAGCCACGCCGTTTGCAAGCTCCTTGATGAGCCACACCGAGCTGCTCGCGGGGATGGGCTGTGCGCCGTCGGCAAGCTCACCGTTGTTGTAGTTCATAACGTCGGTGAAAAACTGAACAACGAAGCTCGTTGTTTTGAAGGAGAAGTGGTTGCCGGCATGAATTTCGGCGGGCTGAATCATCACGCGGGCGCTGCGGTTGGCAATTGCCTCGCGCAGGGCGGTGTCGCTCGGCTCGGTGGAGTAAAAGCTGCCGAGCTTGGTGCTTTCAAGCTGCGCGCCGCCGTCGGAGAGATTGAGAGAATACCAAGTCTCGCGCTCAACGGGGGCATCAAGCGTTCCGAACAGAACCCGTGCCACGGTGGTTTCTGGTATCTGCTTTGCGGAATTTATGCCGTCGTCGCTTGCGGAGAACATCAGCCAGCAGTTTTCCTCGTACAGACCGATGCTTACGCCGACGTTTGCCTGAAGGTCACGCCACACGGTGTTGCCCGCAACCTCGACCTGATGCGCCTTCGTCAGCCCCGCAAAGCCCGGGCCGGAGCCCATGAACAGCTCCGCAACGGGGCGCTGCGCTGCCTCGGTAAGTATCTCCTCGCGGCGCAGCTCATACTGCCCGCGCTCATAGTCGGAAAGTCCTGCCGCAAGCGCGTCGGGATCCTGCGCGGCAACCTGCTCGGCCGTGATGTCCATGCCGAATTCGTCATGCAGGAGGTTCAGAAGCATATCTGCCTCGGTGTAGAAGCCGGCGGTCAGCGCAACGGCGTTGCCGGTGTTCATGCCGCCCATGGAGTGACCCGCGATGCCTATGCGCGTAGCGTCAACATAAGGGAGAGTGCGTACATAGTTGTATGCGTCCAGCGCGCCGAGAACCGCGCCGCTGCCGGTCGGGTCATCGGTGGCGTTAGCGAGGTCGGAGTTGCCGTGACCGTACATATCCATTGCAAACACGACAAAGCCCCGGCGCGACAGCTCGATCGCGTTCGGATCCTGCATCTGGTTGCTGTTCAGATAGCCGTGGCTCAGAATTACTGCCGGGCGCGGGGAAGTGTAGTTCCCGAAGCCGTCGTTCTCAAGCGCGTCCTTGGGGATGTAGAGCACGCCGGAAAGCGTGCCGCCGCGGGTGCTGATCTTCACCTCGCGAATGAGCGTGTTCCCGCCGTCGGTCTTCACAACGGCGGAGACAATGCTTGCAAGGAGCATAACGGCGAGACATATCGCTATTATTCGCCAATATTTTTTCCTTTTCGCTGATTGTTCCATAATAGATTTACCTCAACTTTTCATTGTGTTCCCGCGCTCTCAACTGGCCATGTTGAGAAACGGCAGGGAAACTCCTGGATGTGAAGCGCATCACTATGGCATGATTGTATTTCATAAAAACAAAAAAGTCCAGAAAAATGTTTTTGCAAAATACAAAATCGACTTTGTACACAAATCTTTGCCGCGCACTTTGTGTAGATTTACCGATGATGCCGCGCGGCGATCTACGCCTGCGCCTTTACATAGCGCACGACGTAATCCGCAAAGCGTCGTGTTGCGGGGCCGGCCTTTTCGCCCGCTGCGATGGCGATGCCTATGGTTCGCTTCGCTTCCGGGACGAGCGGCAGCACCAGCAGATCGTCGTGCCGCCCCTTCAGCAGCAGCTCCGGCATTATGCTTACGCCCAGCCCCTGTTCGACCATGGCAATTATTGCGTAGTCGTCCTTGGTGTAAAACCTGACGTTCGGCGTGACGCCGGCGGCTTCTAGCGCGCGCCGCGCGTCGTGGTCGGAGCTTTTAAGCAGGCTTATAAACGGCTCCGTCTCGCATTCGACGAGCGGGAACTTCGGGTAGCTCGCAAAGCGGCTGTCCTTCGGCAGAATGGCCATCAGCTGGTCCTCCATCAGCGGGATGCACTCGCAGTCGAGCGGGGAGGGCAGGTTCACAAAGCCGATGTCCACGCTGCCGTCGCGCACCCACTGCTCGACGTCGTTGTAGTCGCCGTTGAGGAGCTTGAACTCGACGCGCGGATAGTCGCGCTGGAATTCCTTCAGCACCCCCGGCAGCCAGTGGACGGCGACGGAGGTAAAGGTCCCGATGCGGACAAGGCCGCTGTCAAGCCCGCGTATCGCCGCCGTCACCTGGCTGAGCTGCTCGGCGCTGTTTAAGAGTCCGCGCACTGCGGGCAGCAGCCGCTCACCCTCGTTCGTGAGCTTCACGCCGGCGCGGCTGCGCTTTATCACCGCGAAGCCCAGCTCCTCCTCAAGACTGTTGATGCTGTGACTCACCGCCGACTGCGTCAGCCCAAGCTGCGCCGCCGCGGCGGTCAGGCTTCCGGATTCCACGACGCTCAGCAGCGCCTGATACTTGGCCAGATTCATGGGAAACTCCTTGTATGAAATAAATTCATCTTAATATGAATAAAATTAGAGACGTTTATATTATAGCCCGAAAACCGTGAAAATCAAGAGAAAACCTGCGGAAATAATATTGTTTTCCGAAAAAAATAATATATAATCCCGACTATATTATGAAAAGCGAGGATATGTATTATGACTTCGGCAATGATCTGGATTCTTGTAGCAGTGGTCGTCTATCTGCTGGGCATGCTGGCGATAGGCTTCAAATATGCAAACAACAGCACCTCCGAGGACTTCTATCTCGGCGGCCGCAAGCTCGGCCCCATAGTCACCGCCATGAGCACTGAAGCGTCGGATATGAGCGCGTACCTGCTGATGGGCGTGCCGGGACTGGCGTTCTTCTGCGGCGTCGCGGAGGCGGGCTGGACGGCCATCGGCCTTGCGCTGGGCACCTGGCTCAACTGGCTCATCGTGGCCCGGCGGCTGCGGCGG
>ENA-OUQF01001374-OUQF01001374.1-human-gut-metagenome-genome-assembly--contig:-NODE-1374-length-14813-cov-9.935357_pt1 | contig 14813 bp, 10 predicted proteins | sample MGYA00237947_ERZ548826 | MGnify/ENA primary metagenome ERZ548826 (study PRJEB26490, sample SAMN05194701) | human gut metagenome | biome: terrestrial biome; feature: human-associated habitat; material... | reverse complement strand
GGAGATAGTAATTATTGACAGTCAGATGAATTACCGAGGAAAACTTGACACTTACGAACTTCATTTCTGTTATGATCTGACATTCTTTTTATGATATGATGATCTAAGGAAACGCTGATTAAATCGCAGAATCAGTGTTTCCCTAAACGCAAGGAGGTGTGTCGTGATGAAAGAAAGTAAACGTTGTGAAGGCACACTCTTTTTGGGGCATTTTTTTATTGGGGGGGTAAACCAGCCTCTTTCGTAAAGGTAAACAATATTTTTGTCGTGCAAAATCAGAGGAAACGAGAAGCTATGGGGACATGGCTTTCGTTTCCTCTTTTTTAGGTGTTTGGTATGAAATATAATACGTGGAATATTTATTCGGCTGTTCTTCTCATGGAAACGTATGAGCGTGCTCGAAAGCACCCGCAAAAGAGAAGTGCAGAAATCATTCAGTTGTCTCAGCTGCTACGGAAGCGTGCAGGGCAGGGGAAGCCCTATCACGGCGTATTTGGCTCTGTCGCGGATATCAACTACCAGCTGGGGAAGGTCGAGAGCCAGATGACGGCAGGAAGACGAGGCCTGCCTGGGGCATTGCCGCAAGCGATCATGAAAGCCGTAAAAATGTATCAATCCAAGCCCACGGCCTATGATCGCTATCTGCGTGCTGCCCATCAAAATATCACAGTGGATGAACTGAGAAATCTGGAAATGGAGCAAGGAGGAAGACGGGGGCGGGGGAAAGCCATTCCCCTGAAGGAGATCGAGGGATCGGCTGATAAAAAGGAGGAGTCCGTAAAGCCAGCAAAGGTGGAAGTCGCTGCGAAGGTGGAAGCTCCTGCGATGGAAGAGCCGAAGACAGTGGCGGCAAAGAAGGAAATGATTCCTTACGAGAGCGCAGAAAGTGCGCCGCTGCTTGCATTAGATGATTCTATTTTAGACTTGCATGTATCGACTCGCTTGGAGAATCTACTCATGCGCCACCATGTGAAGACCATTCGCGATATGCTTTCGTATCCGACCACGGAGTGGGAGCTCGTGAAAGGGATGGGAGCTAAATCGCTATGCGAGCTACGGGATATATTGAGACGATATAGCAGGATCGATCCGAATCAAAAACCGTCGCAGGGGCCGAAATTTGCTATAGAGCTGGCAGATGAGGCGATTTCATACGATATGCCTATCCAACGGGTACACTTTGGTACGCGTGTGGATAGGGTACTTGCGAATGCCGGCTTTCAGACGCTGGGGGAAGTGTTGCATTATCCGAAGGAAAAGTGGGCGGAGATGTCTGCACTGGGGACGAACAGTCTCGCACATCTTGTGAGGGAAATCGAAGTGTATCGCCAGGCGGCAAGAGCGACGGCGAAAGCAGAACGTGAGAAAAGGAACCGCGACATCTCGAAAGACCAGTTGCGTGAGGAAGCGGAGGCGATGGAAGACTTCGCGGATATGCTCATGGTCACCTATGAGCATATGATGAGGGTTGCAAAGCAGGCAGAGGCGCAGGATATCCCCTTAGCGGAAGGCATCTGGCAGGATGAGACGATACGGAAAGCGGCACAAAACTATGTGCTTCGTCTTCTTGTCCACGAAAAATATGAAGGCGCGTCTTTTGAGACGCTTTCGGCAGATTTTCCACATAGGATTTTTGATGAAACTGCTTTTGTGGCGCTTTTGGACTCCATGGAAAAGCAGCAGCTCATCTGGAAGCAAGGCAAGCGCTACTACTGTGTCTATCCTTCACTGGAAACGGTACTCCCCTCGGTTTGCCGGGAGCGGAATGCCAAGGTGTTGAAACTTCGTTTGTCGGGACTGTCGCTGGAAGAGGTGGCAGGGCAAGTGGGGGTGACACGCGAACGCGTGCGCCAGATCCAGAAGAAGATTTTCTCGAAGCTCCCGCCCGTACGGGAAGGATACATCGCTTTCTACAAGCAGAAATATGTCGGACTGACGGATGACGATTTCCAATACATTTTCCAGCTTACAGAAGAGACGCGCCATTTTATCTCGCTTTACTTGGACGAGCAACGGGTGAAGGAAAAAGATGTGGATGCGGGACAGCGTCTGCAGGCTTTGCGTGCCGTGATGCATGACCAGATGCTGGATGCGAAAATACGGGAAAGGGCGGACGCGCGGCTGAAAGCGATCGATCCGTATTTCCTCATCGATGGAAAGCATGTGATGAAGAATCGCCAATCCCTCGTCCGCTTTGCCATCAAAAGATATTGCCAGGATGCAAAACCTTCGGGGGCGTTACTGGAAGATTACCTGCGGCTTTTGGATAGTCTTTCCGTTTCGCGTGAGGATCCGCGCTTTTCCTTGGATGCGAGATACATGGAGCATTATTTCTCGGAAATGACGGCATTGGTGAGCCGACATCGAAAGGTTCGCTATTATGACATTCTATCGATGGACTACCAGGACTTGCTGGATACACTGCAGCTCACTTCGTATAGCAATGTGGTAATTTCCAGCCGTAAATTTTTCCGAGATTTTCCGGAAATCATGGAGCGGTATGATATCAGAGACGAGCATGAACTGCACAATCTTTTGAAAAAGCTCTGGGCGCATGGTCATTACAATGACTATCTGGATGATGCACATCGAATGACTTTTGGCAGAATGCCGACGCTGAAGATCGGTCATACAGATCGTAGAAAACAGGTCGTGGATATCATTCAGGAACATGGCTATATTTCTTACATGGATCTGGGATGCGCGATAGAAGAAGCGTATGGTGTTCCTCAAAATACTGCAATGGCGAATGGCTGGGGCGAAACCTGCAAAGAGTATTTTGATCCTGGTACAGGGATGTTTCATATCCCGGAGACATTTCTTCCTGAGGATAAGGTGGAGTGCATGAAGAAACGCCTTCCGGAGGATTTTTATCTGATGCAGGATATCCTCGATACGTACTTGGAAGAATACCCTGAAGGAAATGTTTGGGATATCGATCCGGCGGCTTTACGGCAGATGGGTTTCATCTCGCATCGAAAATATGTGATCCGTGATACCTATAGCAGTGTAAAAGATTTTTTCAAAAAGCTGTTTGTAGAAAATGAAATGCTGGATCTTCGAGATCATCCTGAATATGCGGTATCTTCCATGTTTTCAGCAGTCTTTCTAGGTCTTGCCAAAGCTTTTAAGGTCGTAGAGACTGAGCCGGGGGTATTCTGCAATAGCCAGTATTTGAAAAAACATGGAATTACGCAAGAAGCTATCCATGAATTCTGTGAGAAGGTGTATCACTTTATAGAAAATGGGAAATGCTTCAGTATCAGATCCTTGCGGGCAGCAGGTTTTGATCTTCCGTGGCAGGAAGCGGGATGGGGTGACTGGTTCTATGGATCGCTTTTGGCAGCTGACTATGAGAGCTTCAATAGCCAGAAGTATGGCTCGGGACATTTGCTGCGCAAGAGACAGATGCAGAGGAAACTTAGTATGGCAGATCTCATCGGGGAAATCGTCAATGGATCGTATGAACTGCTGACAACTTCTGAGATTTCCGGCATCATTGAGGATACCTATGGGATTGAATTCTCTCCATTCAAAGTGAAGGAAATCGTAGAATCGAATGATGATACATTCTGCGAGAAAGTATTGTATTAAAGCGTGAGAAAGAAATGAAAATAGCAGTGATAGATGCAGATCTCCTTGGGCGGCGAAGACACCGCTTTCCGAATCTGGTCTGCGAAAAGATTTCCGGCTACTACAAGCAGGTGGTGAAATTGCCGCCGGGAAATGTCGTTTTAAAAACGGACTATGAATATCTGGAAGAATTTGACCGTGTGTTTATCGCCAAAGTCTTCACAGATACCCCCGTTCCGGAATGGCTGCAACATGTGTCGCAGCCGAAAGAGCTTCTGATTCGTGTGGGGCGGCCAGACGCCGGAGCGCTGCCTGTCGAGAAGTGGCTGGAGAAAACTGTGGGATATAAAATCAATGGAAAGATACCTGTCAACGTAGGCGGCACAGGTTTCTTTTTTGATCGTGCTCCTAATCTGCCTGATGTCATCGAGCATTGCATGCCTGACTACCATCTTTACGACAACTGGATCGAGGAGAAGGTAGAGCAGGCGAAGAAAAAGGCAGAATGTGAAGGCCGTGAATTTCATCGCAGCCGGTTTCTGGTGCAGTTCAAGGAGTACCTGGAGTACAGCATAGGGTACTTGACACGTGGGTGCTTCCGGCACTGCGGCTTCTGCGTGAATCAAAAATATAACAGGGTATTCCGTCATAGCCATTTGACGGAATTTTTAGATCGGGATCGCAAGAAGATCTGCCTTCTGGATGATAATTTCTTTGGATATCTTGACTGGCGGCCGCTTCTGGGAGAATTGGTCGCAACAAGGAAACGATTCAAGTTCAAGCAGGGAATGGATGAACGTCTTCTGACGTCAGACATAGCGAAGGCACTCTTCACATCGAACTATGATGGGGATTTTACGTTTGCCTTTGATAACATCAGCGACTATGACCTGATTCATGAAAAGCTGGAAATCATGAAGCCGTACAAGAAGGGACGAAGTGTGAAATTCTACGTGCTGGTGGGATTTGCATCCACCGATTGGAAGGATATCCGAGATACCTTCCGGCGTATTGAGCTTCTGATGCAGTATCACTGCCTGCCCTATATCATGCGCTATCAGAATAAGAATGAAGCGCCTTGGAAGGCTTCGCCGCTTCATGCGATGTATGTGGCGATTGCCCGTTGGTGTAACCAACCGAATATTTTCAAAAAGATGAGTTTCAGAGAATTTTGCAAGGCCAATCAGGCGATGAAGAAGACGACAGGCTATTGCTCGGCCATGCAGGCGCTGAAGGATTTCGAAATGAGACATCCGACGCTGGCAGAAGAATTTTTTGATATGAAGTACTCCGACTATTCTGACTGAGGGAGCTGATTCCTATGGATTTTTTCGAGGAGTGGGGAAGGAATCTGGAGAACGCTAAGTACCTGTATGCGTTTCTGTCTGAGAAAGAATATGTGAATCAGGTTTTCCTGTCCGGCACAGGGCCAGAGGAAGAGAAAGCATGCCGCGTGCTGTCCAAAGTGTCTATCGAAAGACTGGTGGACTGCATTTGCCGTCTGTCTCCGAAAAAGGAATTTAGTGTGGCGGATATTCCCATGTTCAGCAGTCTCGAGCGTTCCATCATTCGCGTCCCCGAGTTATTGGAGTTTGCAGACGATGGGCTCTCTTTTGATGCTCTCGGCTATCAGCTGATGCAGTGTGTCACGCAGATAGCCAAGAAGAAATATGGGGAGAACCAGTCAAAAACGGCCGCACTTTTCAGTCTTGTATCCATTACGGATACGCGGCCTAAGATGGTGCATCTGACGTCTTTGGGAAAGTACCTGATACCGATACCTTTTCCGGAAAAGTCGGAGATTTTAAGAAAACTGCTGCTTCGTAATGCTTATCTGCACTGCCTCATTCACAAGGCCGCGAAAGGCAAGGTGCGGTATGCGGATACGGTCGCCTGCGTTTCCCAAAGCACAGCTGTGAGGAGGCGTGGCAATGTGCGGGAACTGATGGAATTTGTTTTGAAAGGTACGAAGAAAGAACAGTTTTTGCAGCATATCAATTGGGAGGTGTAGCCATGGGGCTGAGAGATTTATATCTGGAGTCCTGCTATGAGACAGAAAGCAGCAAAGAACATCTGCTCGAAAAATTCTATATTCCGGTCTTGAAAGCAACGAAGCGGTACTACCGCATTGCGGGCTTTTTCAGCTCGACTGCTTTGACAGTAGCCGCGGAAGGTATTGAGGGGCTCTGCCAGAATCACGGGCATATGTACCTTCTTGTCTCTCCGCAGCTTTCTTGCAAGGACTTCGAAATCATTCAGAAACACCAGTCGCTTGATGAGCACGCGGATCTGTTTCAGGAGCTGAAGCTCGATGAGGCGGCCGATGATCATCTGAAGCTCCTTGCCTACCTGCTGGATCAGGGATTTCTGGAAATCAAGATCGTCGTATGCAACAATTCACCGACCAGCCTCTTTCATCAGAAAGTCGGCATCATGATCGATGAGAGGGGAGACATGATTTCCTTCTCCGGCTCCATCAATGAAACAGCGCAGGCATGGCTGGAAAATATCGAAGAATTCAAAGTTTTCCGCTCTTGGGAGCTGGGACAGCAAGTCTATGTGGATGCGGATAAAAAGAAATTTGAGGACTACTGGAGCAATCGCAAGGCGTCCATCGCGACGGTTTACGATATCCCGGAAGCCGTCCGAGAAAAGATCGTCAAGATCAAGCCGAAAGATCCATTCGATCTTGACTGTATGAAGCGATACAAGAAACCGGGTGAAAAAGACCCGATCGGACTCTTCCAGCACCAGAGAGAAGCCGTGCAGAAATGGAAAAAGAATCAGGGCCGGCTCCTTATGGAAATGGCGACAGGGACAGGGAAGACGCGGACGGCCATCGGCTGCATCTATGAAAAAATGAAAGAGAAAAAGCCTTTTCTTACGATTGTCGCGACACCGCAGAATACTCTCTCGCGCCAGTGGCAGGCAGATATGGAGAAGGTGGGGGTCTCCTTTGATTATAGTCTTATCGCGGATGGGACGAACCCGAAGTGGAAGAAAAAACTCGAGAGCATGCTCTTGACATTTTGGAAATACACGAATGCCATCGTGTACACTACACATGCCACGGCTTCCTCTGATAAATTTATAGAGCTCATTACAAAGTATAAAGGAGATACGCCGATTCTTTTCATCTGTGATGAAGTCCATGGGATCGGCTCGGATAAGCAGCAGAAGGCGCTTCTTCCCTGCTATGAGCAGCGCATCGGTCTTTCAGCGACGCCGGAACGTCTCTTTGATGAAGAAGGTACGCAGCTCATCCGGGACTATTTTGGAAATCAGTCATTCGAATTCGGCCTTTGGGATGCCCTGCATACGAAAAATGAAATCACCCAGAAGCCATTCCTGAATCCTTACGTCTACCACCCGCTCTTTGTCCATTTGTCCGAGAAAGAAAAGCAGAAGTGGGAAAAGCTGCAGCGAAAAATCAGGCCGCTTGTCTTTACGATCGAGAAGCTGAAAAAACAACATAAACCGTACCAGAAAGAGAAAAAGGTACTAGACAATCTGTATGAAAAACGTGCCGAAATCGTCAAAAATGCAGAAGAAAAGATGGCGGTGCTGGATGGCCTGCTGGACAGTATGGATCCAGACTCGATCCAGGATACGCTTCTCTTCACATCGAATGTGCAGATGGATGGTTGCATGCAGATGCTGGCCGAGAAGAAAATCACGCGGGCAAAAATCACGGAAGAGATCTCCGCCAGCAAGACGGATAGAGAGACGGGTCTGACAGAACGGCAGGAAATTCTGAAAGGGTTTGCCGCTCACAGCCTGCAGGTCGTCCTCGGCATCAAATGTATGGATGAAGGCATCGATATCACGACTGCCCGCGTGGCGATCATCCTAGCGAGCAGTACGAATCCTAGAGAGTACATCCAGCGTGTCGGACGTGTCATTCGACCGGCACCGGGGAAACAGATGTCGGAAATCTATGATTTCATCGTTTTGGGCGATCAGGATCTTCCGCTCTTAAAAAATGAAGAAAAGCGCGTCGCGCTAATTGCGCAGAATGCCGATAACTATATGGATGTATACCAGTTGTTCAAGGGAAAAGGTGTGGATTTAAATGAGTATCAGCAAGAGAATTAAAGACCAGATCGAAGCGCTCGATGTGAATCGGAATATGAAAAATCTGATGCTGGATATCCTGGAAGCGCAGAGCCGTGGAAGCAAAAAAGCTTATGATAAAAAGATTCAGGAGTATCTGGATAAGCAGAATAAAAAAGGAGGAGAGGCGTGATGGGCATTCAGATCGATCGGCTTTCATTTGTAAATTATCGCCAGTATGGGACGTGTGAAATCAATTTAAAAAAATCGGAGAAGGCTGATACCCAGCTCTTTGCCATCATCGCGCAGAATGGTACCGGGAAGACGACGGTGCTGAAGGCGATCACATGGTGCCTCTATGGGAAAGAGAATCCGCGTGAATCGAATGCAAAAACGGAAGCACGGAGCCTGCCGCTTGTGAACAGCTCGGTCCTAGAGAAGGCGAAGATGGAAGAACGCGTACCGGTTTCCGTGTCGTTCCGCTTTACCAATGAGTCCCAAGATGTCATCGAACTTACCAGAAAAGCATTTTTCATGAAGCACAGTAATGGTGCTGTCACTGGCAGTGCTCCTTCTTTCATGGCGACGGTCACCCCGCATGATAATTCCAATACCAAAACGCTCAGCGAAGAAAATGCAGGCATTCTGGTGAAACAGTACTTCGATGAAGCTATTTATAATTTCTACTTCTTTGATGGGGAAAAATTGAAGGATTTCTTCGCTACGCCGCTGAAAGAGTCGATTTATAATATTGCACAGGTCAATCTTTTGGAAAATACGATCAATGCGACGAACAATAAAAAGGCGACGTTGAATCGAGCGATTGGCAAGAGATTACCGGACTACGCCAATCTTTTTTCGGAGAAAACAGAGAAGGAAAATTGGATCGCTGCCACGACGAAAGAAATCGAACGAGCGAATAGAAAACTGGAAGAAGCCAAGCAGCAAGAAAAGTCCTATGATAATAAGCTGATGGGATTTCGTGAAGTAGAGCCATTGCAGCGGGAAAAGAAGAGTCTGGAGAGAGAAGAAAAGGCGCTGGAACAGGAAGACGCTAAGAACAAAGCAGAACAAACGGCCATTATCAAAGAATATCTGGTATTGCTCACGATGTACCCCAGACTGAAGAGAATCTATCGCTATATCTCTGCTAAAAAAGAAGCGGGAAAACTGCCGCCAAGCATTGATAGAAATCAGATTTTGGAATTGTTGCACCATAAAGAGCAGCCCTGCCCGCTTTGCCATAGTCATCTGACGGAAGAAGCCATTCTTCATTTGGAAGAAATTTTGAAGGAAAATAAAATTTCCTCCGCCACCTCCAATTTTTTAAGCTGCATGATATCGCCGCTGGAGGTCGATCTCGCTAGAGCACGAGAGTATATGACTCGGCGTGATGCCTGGCGCAACAGGGTCATTGCTACCCAAAAGCGGAAGGCAGAGAATAAGGCGCAGCTGGAAGAGAATAACCGCAAACTGGACGCTTATGGTGGAGATGCGGGAACGGCGAACGTAGCTTTGTGGAATAAAGAACGTGAACAGGCCAAGGGAGAAATCAACAACTATAATAAAGAAATCGCAGTCCATAAAGCGATGATCGCAGTCAAAAGTGCAGAAATCGCCAAACTGGATAAGGAGCTGTCTGTGTATGAGAAGCAATCAGCGATTCAGGAAAAGCAGAGAGAAGAACTGAATGTATTAAAGAAAATTGGCGATGGTTTCACAAGGGTCAGAGATGCGATCGTCAATGAAACCAAGAAGGAAATGCAGGAACAGACGTGGAAGACATTCAGCTCGATGATCTGGAAGAAAAATACGTTTGGCCGTATTTCCATCGATGACCAATACAATGTCGCAGTCTATGATACGCAGGGGCATATCATGACAGACTCCGCTTCTGCGACAGAAGCCATGGCACTGGCATACGCTTTCACGCTTTCCGTACATCAGGTTTCTGGGAAGAACTGTCCGCTCGTCATCGATTCTCCCTTAGGCCGCGTATCGGATGAAAACAGAGTGCGCATGGCAAGAGCATTGTTGGAAGTGGCAAAAGATAAGCAGATTATTATGCTCTTTACACCGGATGAATTTTCCAAGGAAGTATCTGATATGTATGACAAAGAGGCAACCATTAGAACGCTTCGTCTTTCCTCAGATGAAAGTGTAGTAGAAGGGGTGGATCGATAATGGCAGATAGAGCATATATTGCGGACGAAAATAGGGACTACATCAATACCCATGGGAATATCCTTGACTTCGAAGCGACACAGAGAAAGGAAATCTTTTTTCTTACCATGGCACTTGGTATGGATGAGCCGAAAAAGCTGCCAACCAAAAAGACAGGTTGGATTCTTAATAAGACATTCGATACCAGGGACCAGGCTCTGATTCAGGCGCTGCGTCTGGGGGCAGAGGATGTCAATGAAGAAAATATCAATAATTTCACAAACTTCGAAAAGTGTATAGACTATGCAGAGCAGTGTTCGGAAGCAGGCTTTGAAAAGCTTAGGCAGATGGTCGCGGATGCAGATGGTGATAACACGACGCTGCAGGATCGCTTGATGAATGAGCTGGACCGCCTGTATCGCATGAACGTAGAGGGAAAGTAGATTTCATCGATCTTGAGCATGCAGACGCCAGCCTCATAGCGTTGAAAGAAAAACTGGCAGAATGACGAAGACTGGCTGTTTCGCTAGAATGAGTTTATAAAACCGTCTTGTCGATGAGACAGAAACCGTGCTATATTGTCTTATGAATGAGACAAAACAGCACGGTTTTTATCTTATGTATGAGACAACAGGAGAAAGAAGGCAGAAGAAATGGGTTTTCGTTTTCAGCGGCGGATCAAGATCATGCCGGGAGTGACGCTGAATGTCGGGAAGCGCGGGGTCACGACGGATGTGTATCGGGTGAATCCTGCTACGGGTGAGATCCTGCGTCTGGAGAAGAATGGCTCGATGCAGGTGGCAGAGAAAACACGAAAGGATGGAACTACGTATCATGTCCTTCGTGATTGAAATGAGAAGTACAGAGAGAAACGCACAGGCTTTTCCGCCTGTGCGTTTTTGCGTAGAGGAATGCCGCTTTCGCCTTCCTTTTCTTCTACGAACTGTCATATAAATATGCTATAATGAAGCGATGTATATTTTTGATTGAGGTGCAATATGACTGACTTAGAAGAAATCAAACGCCGCCGGACGTTTGCGATCATTTCCCACCCGGATGCCGGCAAGACGACATTGACGGAAAAATTACTGCTTTACGGGGGTGCGATCCATCTCGCAGGCTCCGTCAAGGCGAGGAAGACGGCGCGCTATGCGGTGTCTGACTGGATGGAAATCGAAAAACAGCGCGGGATCTCTGTCACGAGCTCGGTGCTGCAGTTCGACTACCAGGGCTGCCGCATCAATATCCTGGATACCCCGGGGCATGCGGACTTTTCGGAGGATACCTACCGCACGCTGATGGCTGTCGACTCGGCGGTCATGGTCATCGATGTGGCAAAGGGCGTCGAAGCGCAGACGAAGAAGCTCTTCAAGGTCTGCTCGGATCGCGGGATCCCGATCTTCACCTTCGTGAATAAGATCGACCATTTCGGTAAGAATCCGTTCGATCTGATGGCGGACATTGAAGATGTGCTTGGCATCCGTTCCTGTCCGATGAACTGGCCGATCGGTGTGAACGGTGACTACACGGGCATCTATGACCGTGAGACGGAGATGTGCCATATCTTCATCAAGGACAATGCCCATGGCGTGAAGAAGCTGGAAGTGATCTCCGGCAAGATCGATGACGAAGCCATCGTTTCTCAGGTCGGGCAGGAAGTTTTGGATGCGCTCCGTGATGATTTGGAGCTTCTTGACGAAGCGGGCGATCCCTTCGATGCGGAAAAAGTCGCCAAAGGGGAGCTGACACCGATGTTCTTCGGATCGGCTATGACGAATTTCGGCGTACAGCCATTTCTGGAGAAATACCTCGAGCTTGCGCCGCCGCCGGAAGCGAGAAAGACGCTGGAAGGCACCATCGAGCCGGAAGATCCGGCGTTCTCCGGCTTCATTTTCAAGATCCAGGCAAATATGGATCCGAAGCATCATGACCGTGTCGCTTTCATGCGTATCTGCTCGGGCGTCTTCGAGAAAGGCATCACCGTCCTGCATCGCCAGAGCGGCAAGATGCTCCGTCTCTCCCAGCCGCAGCAGTTCCTCGCGACGGAAAGACAGACGGTCGAGAAGGCCTACCCGGGCGACATCATCGGTCTTTTCGATACCGGTGAGCTCGGTGTCGGCGATACCGTCTGCGAGAAGAAGCATCCGGTCACCTTCATTGATTTCCCAGTCTTCCCGCCGGAGCTTTTTGCCCGTCTGTCTCCGGAAAGCAGCATGAAGAGAAAGCAGTTCCTGAATGGTGTCTCCCAGCTCGCGCAGGAAGGGGCGATCCAGGTCTACAAGCAGCCTTACGTCATGGAGTCTTTCATCATTGGCGCTGTCGGCCAGCTGCAGTTCGAAGTCATGAAGTATCGCTTGGAAAATGAATATAATGTCCATGTGAATCTGGAGCCTCTCTCCTACACCGCAGCCCGCTGGACAGAAGGAGATGTCCCGCCGGAAGAGCTTATCGGCATCGACAATGCGATGGTCGTCTATGACCGCCGCGAGCGTCCTGTCTACCTCTTGCCGAATGCATGGCAGGCTGGCTGGCTCGCTCAGAGAAATCCGAAAGTCACCTTCCTTGAAAGCCCGCCGCTCGGCGTAGCGAGACTGGAAGGGAATTAAATGAGGAATTAGGAATTAAGGAAACTCTGATTAAATCGCAGAATTCGATTTCACATGTATCTTCATGCAACGCTTCGTCATAATCCTCCTTAAATAGCTCGCTATTCGCGTCGGATTATTCCTTGCGTTACATGAAAATACAAGAGTAAAATCGAACAACGATTCAATCAGTGTTTCCTTAGAAATGAAGGTGGCGGCTTCGCCGCTGAGCAGGAATCGCCTTCCCCATTGGGGAAGGGGGACCGCGTCAGCGGTGGATAGGGTGCTTTCGTAAATCGTCGACTTGAGATGCATTTTCCCACTCTCTTTCATACCGCCAGTGCCCTATCCGCCCCTTTGGGGCACCTTCCCCATGCGGGGAAGGCTTAGGCGGAGCGACGCTCCGCGTCGATTTTTGTAAACGGGGCCATGCTCGCATTCCGCGCGCTAGTCGCTATCCTTAGTCACTGTCACCATTTCCTCTGATCAATGAAAACGTCCGCCGTCCGGCGGGCGTTTTTGCATGCATTTTTCATTTCAAATCTTTGCGGAGACTATGGTATACTAATGGCGAATATGGTTTTTCGTGGCTGGTGATGGGAATTGCGTTTCATAAATAACTGGCAGTTAAATTGACCATCCAATCAAGTGATAAGTTTGAGGTGAAGGCTCAGCGCATAAAATATGGAAGCGGCGCGGAGTTTTATATAAATCATGAATAGACTGTTTTATAAAATGAGAGGTATTGGGGCGCTATATGAATTGTGCGCCCCTTCCTCCACTCCTCACTCCTAACTCCTAACTCACATGAGGTGATACTATGACTTTTTTGAATCGACTGCTTTCCCGCATCAAGAATGAGCGCGGGGCGTACATGGTCTTTTTCGCCATATTGATCCCGATCCTTTTCGGCTGTGCAGGGCTCGCGGTGGACCTCGGGAATGGCTTTGCCCGTCACGCGCGCCTGCAGAAGGCAGCAGATGCGGCGGTGCTTGCCGCGTCGTATGTGTATGATGAGAATAATTCGGCGGAGATGTATCGCGTCGCGGAGCAATACCTGCAAGCGAATCTGGATAATGAGGAGGATCGCGGGCTCTCTCTCGATGAGATCCGGAAAAAGTATGACTTGAGACTTTATCCGAGACCTCCGAAGAATAGTACGAAGACGGAAGGACGCTTGCTGACGCTGGATGCGACAGAAAAGATTGGGTCGAAGTTTATCGAGTTCGTCGGGATCCATGGCTTTTCCGTGGATGTGCGTGCAACGACGAAGGTGGTAGTGAGCCAGCCGTCACAGGGGAATGGGGTCTTTGATTATGCATTTATCGGCGCGAATAAGGTGTATTCACAGGAAAATAACTGGTCGCAGGATTATTCTTTATTTTGGAGCAATACGGGACAGCGGATCCATGGGAAGATCCATGCCAATGGAGTTATTCGGTTAAATGGTACGTATAATACTGCAGATGGGGTAAGAAATGTATTGATAGATCCGGGTGCTTTCAGCGCTGGTAAAGATTTGACGGATTATGACGTTTGGCTATATTATCAAATTGGGATCTGGGAGCATAACTATAAGAAAGTTACACCGCCTGATGCAGGATATTATGATAATGATATTCAGGTGAATCCGAATGACCCCAATTCAAGCTGGTATCACTTTATTCGTATCGGGTATGATAATCATACCCGGTGTGGAGAAGATGTTGTGGTTGCTAATTTGAAGAAGGAGGATCGATTTGATATAGATATCTCCATGAAGGAAAACTCTGAGGATACCGGAAATATTTACAAATATGTGAACGAAACGCTTCGAAAAAAGTATCCGACGGGATGGGGCGAAAATGCAAAATATGAAGATCAGGAAGTTTATTATTCGACCAATGGGAATTTTGATAAAAAGCAAGAGGGGTGGATTAATTCGTATCAACCTCTAATGAAGGCACATAGAGTCATTGTTGCGGACGGGGATGTTACGGTGAATGAGCAGGATATCGATTTTACTGCGGATCATGTAGAGATCATATCGCTGCATGGAAATATACAAATCAATTTGCCTGAGCACCTGAAGCTAAAAGCTCTGGTCTATGCGCCTCAGGGAAATATTACGTATAATGGATGCAAAGAATTTGAAGGAAGTCTGGTGGCGCAGCGTTTTGTATCTAATAAAAATGATGTCACATATACTTGGAAAAATTTTACTTTGGGTAAAAGCGATAACAGCAGCGGCTCCGGCAGCTCCGGCACGGGCGGAAGCGATAGCGGGACGGCGAGTGTTTCCAGCGTGATCCTTCACAAGAACAAAGATGCCGATTATGAGGAGCCAAGTTCTCAAAACGAGCTCAGACCATAAGCGCCTGCCATGCGTGAAAGATAGACACAAGGCGATGTGAAATAACGATCATCTCATTTTCGCGTTCAATCTGCCGCGGGGGACTT
>ENA-OUQF01001373-OUQF01001373.1-human-gut-metagenome-genome-assembly--contig:-NODE-1373-length-14820-cov-6.010227_pt1 | contig 14820 bp, 18 predicted proteins | sample MGYA00237947_ERZ548826 | MGnify/ENA primary metagenome ERZ548826 (study PRJEB26490, sample SAMN05194701) | human gut metagenome | biome: terrestrial biome; feature: human-associated habitat; material... | reverse complement strand
TATTTTTCTTCATATTCAGCATCTTGAACATCATCTTTTTTAGAATCATCATTTGCAGTTTCATTGCTACTATTTTCTTGTTGTTCTTTAGCAGCTTGTTCATATACTTTAGCTGATAAATTCATAGCTTTTTCTTGAAGATTTTCTTTAATAGTTTTAACTTTATCCATATCATTCTTTTCTAAGGCTTCTTTTAGCTCTTTAACGATATTTTCTACTTCTTCTTTTTCTTTACTATCAACTTTGTCACCTAAGTCTTTTAAAGCTTTTTCAGATTGGAAAATCATTTGTTCAGCATCATTTCTTAAGTCTGCTTCTTCTTTTTTCTTCTTATCTGCTTCTTTATTAGCTTCTGCTTCTTTCATCATTCTATCAATTTCATCATCTGATAATGTTGTATTAGAGGTAATAGTAATTTTTTGTTCTTTATTAGTTCCTAAATCTTTAGCAGTTACATTAACGATACCATTGGCATCAATATCAAATGTTACTTGGATTTGTGGAACTCCTCTAGGTGCTGGTGGAATATCAGATAATTGGAATCTTCCTAGTGTTTTGTTATCACTAGCCATTGATCTTTCACCTTGTAGTACATGTACATCTACAGCTGGTTGATTATCGGCAGCAGTTGAGAATACTTCTGATTTAGAAGTTGGAATAGTTGTATTTCTTGGAATTAATACAGTCATTACTCCACCTAATGTTTCAATACCAAGTGATAATGGTGTTACATCAAGTAAAACGATATCATTAACATCTCCTGTTAATACACCACCTTGAATAGATGCACCCATTGCTACTACTTCATCTGGGTTAACTTCACGAGATGGTTCCATAGCAAGTTCTTTCTTAACTGTTTCATATACTAATGGTACACGAGTAGAACCACCAACAAAGATTACTTTATCTAAGTCTTTTGCTTTAATATCAGCGTCTTTTAAAGCTTTTCTTACAGGTTCAAGTGTTGACATAACAAGATCATGAATTAACTCTTCAAATTTAGCTCTTGTTAAAGTCATTTCTAAGTGAAGTGGTCCATCAGAACTTTGAGAGATAAATGGTGCTGATATTTGCGTAGTTGTCATTGAAGATAAATCTTTCTTAGCTTTTTCACTTAACTCTTTAAGTCTTTGCATAGCCATTTTATCTTTAGATAAATCTACACCATTTTCTTTCTTAAATGTTTCAACTAAGTAGTCCATGATTTTATTATCAAAATCATCTCCACCTAAGTGGTTATTACCAGCAGTTGACTTAACTTCGAATACACCGTCTCCTAATTCAAGAATAGATACATCGAATGTTCCACCACCTAAGTCATATACTAGGATTGTTTGATTTTTCTCTTGTTTATCAAGTCCATAAGCAAGTGCAGCTGCAGTTGGCTCATTGATGATTCTTTCTACATTAAGTCCTGCTATTTTACCAGCATTTTTAGTAGCTTGTCTTTGAGCATCATTGAAGTATGCTGGAACAGTGATAACTGCTTTTTCTACTTTTTCACCTAAATAACTTTCAGCATAATCTTTCATGTAAGACAAAATCATAGCTGATACTTCTTCTGGTGTATATTTCTTTCCTTCAATTTCTACTTTTTCACTAGTACCCATTAATCTTTTGATTGATGATACAGTGTTAGGATTAGTAATAGCTTGACGCTTAGCAGCATCTCCTACTATTCTTTCTCCATTTTTAAATGCTACTACAGAAGGAGTTGTTCTATTACCTTCTGGATTAGGGATTACTTTTGGTTCCCCTGCTTCTAATACTGCGACACAACTATTTGTTGTACCTAAGTCTATACCTATTATTTTACTCATATTATCTATCTCCTTTTCCTATTTCTCTATTTTATTTACTTTTACACTAGCTGGTCTAATGACTCTATCTTTTAAACGATATCCTTTTAATAATACATCTAAGACAATATCATCTTCAAAGTTAGAATCACTATCAGTCATTAGTGCTTGCATAGTATTGGCATCAAATTCTTTACCCTCACAGTCAATTTCTTCAACACCAAATTTTTTTAACACTTCACAAAGGGAAGCATACATCATCTTAAAACCAGTTAAGAATTTTGATAACTCATCAGTTAAATCATTATCATCTAACTTAATAGCTCGTTCAAAATTATCAAGTACCGGTATTATTTCTAAGATTAAATCTTGATTAGCATACTTTAATTTATTATCTGTTTCTTCTTCTTTACGTTTACGATAATTAATCATTTCTGCTTTACTATATTGTAATTTTTCTAACAAACTTTGTTTTTCATTTAAGATTTCTGTTAATTGATTTCTTAATTTTTCAATTTCTTCTGTTTGCCTTTCTTCTACTTTATCATGCTTACATTCACATTTTTCATCTTGACATGTACAAGTTTTCTCACAATTACATTTTTTCTCTTCATGTCTTTCTTGATTATTATGCTCATGTTTATGTTTTTTATGCTCTTTTTCCATTTTCATCACCCTTCAATATTATCTTTAATAAATTCTAGTAAACTCATAACTCGCTCATATTCCATTCTCTTTGGTCCAATTATAGCAATTGTTCCTTCCTCATTTTTTGTTTTAAAGCCAGTCTTTATAACGGTTACATCAGAATCAATATTATTTTCACTTCCGATATAAACCTCAATATTATTAGAATTATCTTGTTTAATTTCTTTTATTAAGTCTTGATCATCTAACTTAGCAAATAACCCTTTTACTTTATCAATACTACCAAACTCCGGTTGTTCTAGGAATTTTGTTTTTCCTACTACATTGATATCAGGATGAGTTAAATCATCAAAGACATGATAAATAACATCATATAATTTTTCATGTTGCTCAACATAGTTTCCGATGATTGGTTTAATCTCAAACTCAAGTTTAGTACTAATCTCATCTATTGGTGTACCAACTATCAGTTTATTAATCAAATCAACCGTTTTCTTAACATCACTCATATTAACTTGATCTAGTGTTACCGTCTTATGTTCCACTTTTCCTTTATCAGTCACTACTATCATTATTAACTGATTATCAGCCAAGGGAACAACATTAACTTCTTTTAATAAGTTATCATGAGAAGCTTGACCTAATACTACTGCTGTATAACTAGTCATATCAGAAACTAATTGCAAACTCTTAGAAATACAATCTGATAACTCTAATGATTGATTATGCAAAATTATTTGTAAATTTAACATATCTTCACCATTCATTTTTCTAGGTTTCAATAAGTTATCTACATAATAGCGATACCCTTTTTGACTAGGTATTCTACCACTAGATGTATGTGTCTTTTCTAAAAGTCCTGCTTCTTCAAGATTTGCCATCTCACTCCTAATAGTAGCACTAGAACATTTTAGTTTTTTACATAATTGTTTACTACTAACAGGAGTTGCTTGCTTTATATAATTTTCAACAATCATTTTTAATAATTGTTCTTGTCTTTTTGATAACATATCCATTATTAAGCACCACCTTAGCACTCTTCTTTTCAAGTGCTAATAATATTGTATGCATTTAGTTAGCACTTGTCAATACATTTTGCTAAAAAAAAGAAGTTTTAACAACTTCCATTGGCAACACATTCATTTAATTCTTTAGAAATAAGCTCTACATAGTCATTGGTAGTTCTTCTCTCAAATCTATTTACACTTAAAAGTAAAAAGATAATAAAAACCATAACTAGTAGTAGTCCATATAAAATAGCGGAAACAGCAAATCCTTTTTGATTTAGTCTCATTCTTCTACCACCTCTATCAAAGCATGATAATGACTGGTCTTATCTAGGGTAAAATTACTATTCATAGCCCATAATCTAATAGAATAATCTTCACTACTATTAGGTTTTAAACTATCTTCATAAATAACATCATTAGGAAACTCTGATAAAACATAAGCAGCAGGTGGAAGATGATCTTTTCTAAAACTTAATTTTAGTAACTCTTTAGGTATTTGTTTATTATCACAATTATCTTGTTCCATTTTCTTTTTATTAGCTACTAGTTTAATACTATATTTAACTTTTTTATCAGTATTATTAATAACTGTAAAAGTATAACTAGGACTAGAAAGACCAATTGCATCAGTTACAGGTGTAAATTTATCAAGTGATATTTCATTACCATTTTTTTCATGGAAGACAACTTCCATCTTTCCTGTATCATAGTCTTTATCTCTAGAGTTTGCAAACTTTTCATAGATAAGATAAGTAGATATAAGAGAAAAAAGTACTAAAAAAGTAATAATTATTATACTCTTTCTTCTTTGTTTTTTATAATATGCTTGATACATACCAACACCTCTTTCTTAACTTATTTTAAGTCTTTTCTTAAGTATTAGTCAATTATTAGTTATTAGAAGTATTAAACTTTACATGTATCTTACCATCTCTTCTAATTCTTTTCTAACATTATGCATAGGACTTTCTAGGTAATCATCAGTTTTATAACCAATTGTTAAAACTACTGGAGCATTATATCTAAAGTTAGTTAGTTTATCTATCTTTTCTAGTGCTTCCTTACTTTTAGCTACAAGTATTAATTGTGGTTGTTTATTCTTAGCAGTTGGTGCCACTCTTCCTGCTTCTAATATTTTACTCATCTTACTATCACTTACCTCATCACTTTTAAAACTTCTAGTAGCCGTTCTTTTTCTTATTACTTTATCAAATTCCATTATCTATCCTTCTTTCTACAGTTATTATAGCAAGTTCTTTGAACAAAGCTGAAAACAAATTTTCAGTAGTCTTACCTCAAGATAAGGCCTTTTTGCTTCACCATACTAAATTAGTTCTCAAAAGACCAGTATCGGATAGTCGCCACCTATTATTTTTCGCCGAATTTTATTTTAAATTAAGTCCTGCATATATATTTTTAAACCTTCAAACATTATATTCATGCTTGTGTTGAAATCTCTATCATGCTTTGTCTTATGCTTAAATTCTTTAACTCTTATAAATGTTAATATAGAAAGTAGAAAGTCATAAATACGTCAAAGTTAAAAAATCATAATTTACGAATTATTAAGTTTTAACTTTAGTTTATTAATATCCATGCTATAATAATTAACAATGAGAGGTGTTATTATGAACTGTTATGTAGAAAGTGGAATTCATATATTGAATGATACCACTAAAGATTTAGAAAATTTAAATGAGCTGGGTATATACTTAGCAAGAGGAACTAATGTTGATGCTCTGAAATCATTGAAGCTTATTGTTTTAGCATCAGAAACTAAGTTATTAGAAAAAAGTTTTGATATTAATTATGTAAAAACTTATACCAATTCGTTTGAAAACAGTATATATAACAGTATATATAAAAGAAACGAAACTGTATTTGGTAATTTAGCTGTTAATCCACAAAATTTCGGCTTGGAGTTAGCAGATTACATCCTACATAATTATAAGGTTGATTTAGGTATAGAACCATTCACTTCTGGTTATACGATATTTGATTTTTTTGCAAGATCTTTTGCAAGAATAGAATATGATGAAGATCCTTTTTATAAGAGATACGATATGATTGATAAAAAACTAGATATGGTTTCATATATGTTAGATTATGAACTATTAGACAATAGTCAAACTAATTTATTACTAACTTATTTTGATAGATGTATTCAAAATAAGTACCATTACACAAAAGAACAACTACTAAAAATGAAAGAGATGATTAATCAAGTAGACTCAAAGCAACAAATAAGACTTACTATTGAAGATTTATTTAAACAAAATAAGATCAAATCAGATTATTCTAAAGAAGAGTTAAGTAAGAAGCTACTACCAGCAAATAAAGATAATAGCAAATCTTCTGATATAACCAAATCATTTAGTAGATTAGAAAATTACTGTATGCTAAATGATCAATGTACTTACATGTTACGTACTATTCCAAGGTTAGTTAAAGAAAAAGTAATAAAATAGGTGGGGTGGTAAAATGTTATATTCAATGAAAGAAGTATGTAGAATAAGAAATCTATCTTATGATAGTTTAAAGTATTATTGTAATGAATGCTTAGTTTCTAATGTTAAAAGAAATAAAAATAACTATAGAGTATTTGATGATAAAGATCTTGCCTGGTGATGACAGTATTAACTATATTTATAAAAAGCAAAATTTCCATGATTGTGTTTTAACTGGTAAAACCAAATACTATAGTAATCTAATAAATACTAACAGCAACTAAAACATAAAATTATATCTAGAATTGAACAAGAAATATATCTAACGCTTAAGACATTATCATAGATTAATCATATAATTCAGTCACTTTACTCAAAATAAGATTGATTTATGTTATTATCTCATGATATAATATCAACACATTTTTACATATATTAATACCAAAAATTAAATTAAGTAGTAAATTATAAAGAGAAGATATCTTTGTAAATAGATATTACACATGCTATCTTTTCTAAAAAACGAGGGGGAATTTATATGAATATTTGTTTAGAAGCAGTAGAAGGGTCCAATAAATTTGAAAGAAGTAATTTTGAAGATAATAATATTAAAAAAATGTACATAAAAAAGAATATTGATATTATTAATGAAGTTATGCAGTTTACAACAGGATATTGTGGATCATTTGGAACTGGCTATCCATTTTATGCACTAGATAAAAACTTTGAAGGAGAATTACCTGTTATACAAGAACAATTGCGTTATAATGAGGAATTAAAAAATACTATATTAAAATCAAAGTTAAAAAAATGGCCTTGCGAAAGTTGCCTACCAATAAATGGTCCTTATATGGAAGATTTAAAACAAATCTGCATTCCTTGTCCTAGATTAGAAAAAGGATTAAAACCTAGAAAAATAATAAATCGCTTACCTGATATTGATATGTGGATGGTGTGTGAAGATTCTAAAGTAGATGATGCTAAAAAAGAATTGAAGGAAACATTTGATTCCCTTGATATGCATACATCGGATGTAAATCCAATTCAGACAATTAAGGATTTTAAAGAAACAATTAATGATTTGGAAAATGGTAAAATGCCTAGAAAAATGCTACCACTTGATATTCATGTTATAAAATATTCAGAATTAAGTAAACTATTAGATCAAGTGCCTTTTACAGTTATTAATTCAGTTAAAACGAATACTATACCATATCTACCTATACTGCCAGATTCATTAAGAAAAAAATGGCAAAAAGATGATGAAGCTTATAATTTCACACTAGATTTCTTATATAGTATGAATGATTTTAACTTTGAAGAAACTTTAAAACAAAAGCTCGATTATGCCAGAGATATGGTTGCTTCTAAGTTGACAGAAAAAGAAGCCGTTAAAATACTTGATTCAGTATCTCCTGATTCTGTGAAAAGGAGATTTGAAAATAAAACATTACAAAAATTATATAAAAGGAGAATAAATTCATGGAAAAATTAATAGATTTACATATTCACACTGTTTGTTCAGATGGCGTTTTAACGCCAAAAGAAGTTATAGATGAGGCTTTAACAAATAAAGTAAGTACTATTGCAATATGTGATCACGATACAATTGAGGCTTATAATGAAGAGCTTTTTGAATATGCTAAAGAAAAAAATATTAAATTAATACTAGGGGTAGAAATTTCTACTAAAACCAAGAAATGTGGTATACATGTTTTAGGTTACAATTTTGATTTAAACAATAAAGAGCTTAGAGAAAAATTATATAATCTAAGAAATGCTAGACATATATATTTAAGAAATGTTGCTAAAAAGCTAGAAGAATTAGGATATAAAGTAGCAGTAGATGAACTTGACAAAATAGATGCCGTAACAAAAGCTCATATTGCCAATGATGTAATAGGAAACAAAGAAAATGAAACTAAATTAAAGGAAGTTTTTGGTTATGTTCCCCAAATGGGAGAATTTATTGAAACCATTATGAATGAAGGTTGTCCTGCTTATGTAAAGAAAGAAACTATTACGCCAAAAGAAGCCTCTTCTCTTATACATAAAGCCGGTGGCAAGGTTATTTTAGCTCATCCTGTTGCATACAGTTATGAAGATAATCTAACAGAAGAAGATATCGAAAAGTTAGTCATGGAAATGCAACCAGATGGAATAGAAACGAACTATATTTATATAGATCGTAATGATATCAAACATAACGATATAGTCCGTTGGAATGATTTTGCTAAAAAACACAATTTAAAGACAACAATCGGTTCAGACTTTCATAAAAAAGATGGAATTCACCCTATTATTGGATTAGCTGGTGAAGATATAACATTGACTGAAGATGAAATTAAACAAATGATTAATTTCTTATTAAATAACTAATTTTAAGCATATTATAAAAATGATATTAAAAAGGAATCATTATGAGTACTAGTGGTTCCTTTAATTTATTAATAAAATTTTTATATCTAATATATATCAACCCTACTAACTTGATTACCATGTTCTTCGATAATAGTAATCAAGTCTTTTGCTTTTAACCAAATAGTAGCAGTATTATCATTTGGATGAATACCAATTAGAGAATTATCTTCAAAGTAATTATCTATAAAAAAATAGTCTTTTTCTCTTTATCATTTAATAAGCCTAAAGGACTAACAGAACCAGAAGTAAGATTTAATATGCTAAGTAGTTCCTCTTCTTTAGCAAAACTTAAATGCTTAGTATGATACTTTTTTCTAAATTCTTTTAAGTCTACCCTTTTATCTACTTTAACGGTAATTAAGTAATAATTATTTTTCTTATCATCTCTTACAAATAAGTTTTTAGCATCAAACTCTTTATATGATAAATCAACATCATCTAACTCATTTATATATAGACAGCTTGATGATTAGTTATTTCATAATTGATTTTTCTGTCATTTAGATATTTATATATTTCTTCTTTAATTATTTTATTTATCACCCATTAACTTTTTATACAACTTTTTTCCTTCTTCAATATTTTGTTTTTCTTCTTCCGTAATTGGATGTCTTCTATCCTCAAATATAGAAAACATGTTATATAGTTCTTCTGTATTTTCTAAAATAATATGTTCACTCTCTGGATAAAGATTAAACCATTGTTGAAAGGTAGCATGATCATCATAGAATTTAGATAAGAGTTCTATTCTACATCCTGACATACAACCATGATAATTTTTAACTATTCCAATATATTTTTTTATTTCCATAATTTTTTCTCCTTTAATTTTATTTCATATAAATATTTTTTTATTAAGGCTTTTAGCACATTCCATTTCTTTTTTAGTACTGTTCCCTATATATTCGTCTTTATTAACCACATATATAGCATCTGAAAGCTCTATTCGTTTGAAATGAGCGTCCTTTAAGTTATTAAGATCACTTTTAGTTAAGTTGTTAGCATCACCAGCAAAGAAAACCGGTGTTAAAACACAATCACCTTTTAAAGATAAAGACTCTGCCATTCTCATCATCTCAGACTGGTATTTTAAACTTCCACATAATGTTATTACTCTTATGATATATCACTTCTTTCATTTATTATATCACAAAATCAAAGAATATAAGACAAATTTATTAAAGGCTAGTATTTTACTTGCATAAACTATAAGGAAAGGAGAAAAAAACATGTTTGATAACTGCAATGAAAATAAAGAAAAAACAAGATGTAAATTTTGTTATGTACAAGGACCCACTGCCCGATGTAATAAATCATCTATATATATTTTTAAATGGTAAAGTTCCATATTATTTTAATATCCCTTGAATTTGTTGTTTCATCATAGCTTCCTATGAGAATTTTATCAATAAAATCTTCAACAATTTCAATAGATAATTCTTCTATATGTCTGTACTTTTTAAAGATATTCTTTTTAGTTTTTACTGTTTCTTTTTTTGCTAGTGTAGATGATATTTCTTTCTTCACTATTTTTTGTCGTTCTTCTAACTTTTCGTTATCATCTTTATACTTATTCATTAATATTAAAAACTCTTTTTCTGGAAGTATCCCATTTGTACGATCTTCATATAGTTTTTGAAAATATGTACTTTTACCTTGTAATTCCTTATTAATACTTTGTAATTCTTTTTCTAATGAATTTAATTTATCTTTGTATAAATCTTGTTCTATTACTTCGTTTTGCATTTCTTTAAGATCATCTTCTTCATAAAATTTCTTTAACATTTCATTCATTTTTTCTAATATGAATTGATGTAGTTGATCTTCTCTAATAGAAGCTTTATTATCACAATTAGACCAGTTTGTCTTTTTATCTTTACAACATAAATATCCAGTACCGTCAGATCTACGATTACCTGTTTTGGTAAATATTTGATTGCAATTAGAACAATACACTTTATTACATAGTGGGTGTACTGTACCACTTTTGCAACTTCTAGCGGTATTTTCTAATCTTTCTTGAACTGTGTACCATATATCTTTAGCAATGATTGGCTCGTGTGTATTATCCTTTCTAATTCTTGTTTCATCATCATTCCATACCACCGTGTGATTTTTGTAGCTAACTGTTGTTGATTTGAATTGTACCATATTACCTATATAAACTTCATCAGTAAGTAATGTTCTAATAGTAGAACTAGACCACTTAAACTTTTTTCTTATATTATGAATAAAGTCTGATTTTTTTATTTCATCTGTTGCTTTACCACAGATATTTATATAATAATCTTCGTGTTCTCTGTTTTCTTTTAGAGTAATTTCAAACTGATAATTAATAGTGTGAGTACGATCAAGTTCTTTGGTATGTGAAATAATTACTTTAGCTGTCTTTGGTATAACATCATTTTCATTTAATAAAATACAATCATCTATATTAAAGTTATTAATATCAATATTATCATTTTCACTATAATATATTTTTGTTCTATTATTAGTGTATTTCTTTAATACAATATCACATTTATTATTAAAGTTTTTCATATCGGTAGTTATGTAATTAAAACTTACTAAATCTTTTAAGATATATTCTTCTTTATTAGTAAAACTTACATCTAACATATAAGTACCAGTTTTCTCAATATATCCATAATTTACATAATCCTTAATTACTGGTATTTTTAATTTACTACCATTAAGTAATTTGTATTCATAAGGACTTAATATTTTATCTTCATTTAATCTTCTTGCGATTTTATCAAGTCCAGTTCCTGACAAATACTCATCATAAATTCTTTTAATAACTTCAGCAGATATAGGATCGATTATTAAATGATTTTTATTTTCTGGATCTTTCATATAACCATAAGTCGCAAAACTTGAAGTAAGTTGACCGTCTTTTCTTTTTGACTTTAAAGTTTCACGAATATTTAAAGATGTATCTTCTAAATACCATTGATCCGTTAATCCTAGAATTTGACTTGTTTTTTTAGTTTCTTTTCTAGCATTATCAATTCTATCAACTACTGTTATAAATCTTACATTCCATTCGTGAAATAAGTTATGAACGTACTTTTCTACAAGTTCCATATCACGAGCAAATCTAGCTTGCGTTTTGCATAAAACAATATCAACATTACCGTTTTTACATTCTTCAATCATTCTGTTAAAATCAGGCCTTGTAGCGTCTGATCCAGACCAATCATCATCATTGTAAACACCAACAACTTCCCAGCCTTGTTCTTCAGCATAATCCCTTAACATTATTTCTTGATTCTTGATACTTTGTGATAATTCTTCTTTTGATAGTTTGTTTTTATCCTCATCTGATAATCTTAAATATAACACCACCCTTATAATAGTTTTAATAGTTTGTAATATACTCATAAAAATAACACTTCCTTTTTGATTATTTTTAATCGTAATTCCAAGCTAACTAAATTATAACGCGCTTTATTCATTTATACAGCCCCCTAAAGAACGATTTTCCAATCTTCTTATATAATTAAAATATTTTTTATTAAATATATTTTTTAAATCTTCTTTAGTGGGGTTTTCTATATTAGTGATAAACTCTTCACTATAATTGAATCTTATATAATTAATTTTTTTCCCTTTTTTATTCTTTTGTTCTTTCAAATTAACCCCCTTAATATAAATAAAAAAACTATAATTAATAGTTCCTAATTTAACTTATGAGATAAAATTAAATTTGATAACTAAATCATAGTTTTAATATTGTTTATACATTATTATCATAATGATATTTTAATTTATTGAATAAGTCATTATATTTTAAAAATAAATTAAAATAATCTTTCTTATGAAATTTTTGATTATTTTTATATCTTTTATCAACTTTATTTTTCAATATTTCTATATTGTTATTACATTTATCATACATTAAAATTATTTGTACCAGATAATTTTCATCATCATCAATAACAGTTTCTAGCTTGTTAATTAAATCAGATGTACCATTTTTACTTTGTAGTTCCTTAACTATGTCATTAATTGCTTTATCTTTATCACTTTTTAAAAAGCAAAACATAGTTCCATTAATATAAAATTCATTTAGTATTTTAATAACAGCATTTACCTTTTCTTCACTTCTTATTTTTTCTTTTTTAATAAATGTTTTAACATTAAACATATTTGAATAATCATTTACAAAATTATAATACATAGTAGCTAGTTCCATATTTTCATCACTCACTTTCTTATTTTTTAAATACAAATGGATTGTCTTGTAAAACTATAACATCATATTTTAATTCTAATAACTTTATTGCTTTTTCATAAATAGTTTTCACTTGAATAGGTTTTAATTCTCTGATTCCTGGTAGTTCTTTCAAAACATCAGCTTTACTAATATTATCATATACATATTCATATCTTAATAGTATTAATTCACATAAAGTATCAGCATAAATTGCATTTATTCTTAATTCTTTAGCTTTGTTATAGTATTTATCCCAAGGATCTTTTTTCATATCAACACCGCCTTACAAAAAAATTATAACGCGCTATAAATATGTTTGTCAGCGCCTAAAGTGATAAATTATAATCTTCATATAAACTGATAGGTATGTACTCAAAGTTTCTCTTTTCAATACTAAAAAACTTATTAAAGTTATTAATAAATTTTCTTCCTTTTGATGATATTAATTTAAAAGATTTTTCAACATCATTAAAATCTGTTTTTTTATACCAATCATATAAATCAAATTTATCATCAAAGTCTGTATCTATTCCTATACCTTTACAAATAGAATACTTTAAAAGTTCTTTTTCAAAATCATTATTTGCATTATCAGATGTATAAATATCTAACATAGACAAAACTTTAATTCTATCATTGATACCTTTTTTCAAATTAATAGTTTTATTATCTTTATCATAATCAAATTTATTTTCTAAATTATTACAATAGTTAATTTTGTATCCGTCAGCATATAATGCTTTTACAAAAGAATTATATATATCTTGATAATCAAAAAGAAGTAATGCAGGTAATTCTAAACTTTTATAATCTTTTTGTTCCATAGTAGTATCTTTACAATCATATAGTTCTATAATATTCATTCCTTTTAGTTCTTTATGATCTAATGTAATACTTTTATCATTAGGATTATTAAGTTTTTCTTTTTCTTCATCAGTTAGTGAAGTATAAGGTAATATTTCTTCTTTATCATCATTTTTAACTTTTACAAATACATCATTATCTGGTGATAGTATATTAATCTTTTTAGCATTATTTAAAATATTAAATCCATTTTTCTTAAATTTATTTTCAGTACCAAGATCCAAGAAAAAAGGATATTGATAATCAATTAATAAAGTATTAAAAAAAGAATAATCACTATATAGCACAATGGTATCAATTAATCTTTTAAAATCATTATGACTATGGTAATTATTCAAAATACTTTTTTCTATATTTAAAGTTGTATCTTTAATTTTTTCAAAGTCTTTTTTTGATGTATATTCTTTAATCAAATTAAGACTATTAATTATATCTATAATTTCAACCCCCTTTAAAAGTATAAAAAAAAGACTAACTTTCGCTAGTCAATTTCTCATACTTATTTTTTAAATTATTTATATTTTTATCAACATCAATTATCATTTTATTAAGTATATAATCAATCGTATTGTTTGATATATCGTTTTTCAATTTATCAAAATATGTTAAAGCAGAATTTTCATCATCAGTTTTATATCCATATATATTATGAATACAATCGGTTTCATCTAAATTCTTTAAAGATAAATAAGTAATATATTTATCATTATTCTTATAACTATAAATATAAAAGAAATAATTATCTTTAGTGGTTTTATAATCTTTTAAAATTGTATTATTATCAGTATCAGTATTATCATCTAACACAAATTCAAAATCGCCATTTATAACTTTTTCTTCAAATTCTTTCATTTCTTCAACTGATTCAAATTTTGGACCGTCATCTTTGTTCCATTCGATTAAATTAATCTTATCATTCAAATCATTTAAAATATTTATTTTGCTTTTTAAGAGCTTAAAACTTTCAGACTTCATAAAAACATTTCCCCTAAATCAGTTAATGATTTCATTATTGCTATTATCTTACATTAAATATAGGTTAAAGTCAATCAAACAGCTATAATTTGATATATTTTTTCTTAAAAAAACAAAGCCCTGTACTAGCGGCTTTAGCGAGCTACTTTTACTACAAACACTACTAGAAGTAAGGTGTAGCGTATGCAAGTCAAAGTAAAATGGTTTAACAGTCAGTATCTTACTGACAATATAAATATAACACATTTTTGTTAGTCTTGCAAGACTAATTGAGAGATTTGTCATATTTTGTCATATTTTGTAAAATTATTCTTCTTTTTTAATCATTCTATTTATATAACATTTGACCTTATAGAATAGAACATCTAAATCAGATATATTAATTATTTTTTTAGCATGATCTCTCTGCTCTTTATTTTTTGAGATTGTGGATATAC
>ENA-OUQF01001369-OUQF01001369.1-human-gut-metagenome-genome-assembly--contig:-NODE-1369-length-14896-cov-6.391753_pt1 | contig 14896 bp, 10 predicted proteins | sample MGYA00237947_ERZ548826 | MGnify/ENA primary metagenome ERZ548826 (study PRJEB26490, sample SAMN05194701) | human gut metagenome | biome: terrestrial biome; feature: human-associated habitat; material... | reverse complement strand
GGACCATCCGCAAGGGCACCAAGGCTCCTCAGGCCGCCGGTAAGATCCACAGCGATTTCGAGCGCGGCTTCATCCGCGCCAGCGTCATCGGCTATGGCGACCTGGAAGCCAACAACTTCGATTATGCCGCTGTCAAGGCCAAGGGCCTGCAGCGCACCGAGGGCAAGGAGTACGTCGTGAAAGACGGCGACGTGATCGAGTTCCTGTTCAACGTCTGATGTATGATAAAAGTGTCTCCCGCACGGCGCGTGGGAGACACTTTTGCCCAGGAGAAAGGACATCTATATGATTATCGGAATTATGGGCGCAATGCCCGATGAAGTCGATCAGCTGTGTGCAAAGCTGGAAAACGTCACCGTGGAGCCCTACGGCGGCGTGGAGTACCACAGGGGCACGCTGGCAGGCAAGCAGGTCGTGGTCTGCTGTGCAGGCATGGGCAAGGCCAATGCCGCCGCCACCACCCAGGTGCTCATCACCCGATACGGTGCCGAGAAGATCATCTTCTCCGGCATTGCAGGCAACATGACCAGCAAGATCGGCATTGGTGATGTGGTCATTGGCAAGACGGTGCTCTACCACGATGCCCAGCTGGACATGATCTGCCAGAACCCGCCCTACCTGAAGGAGTACGCCGGTGATCCGGCCCTCATCGCCGCCGCTGAAAAAGCCTGCGCCGAGGCCGGGGTCAAGGCCCTGACCGGCAAGATCGCCACCGGCGACCTGTTCGTGGGCGACAGCGAGACCAAGGCCGCCATTGAGGCCAAGTGCGCCCCCGACTGCGTTGAGATGGAGGGTGCTGCCGTGAGCCAGATCGCCGCCAAGAACGATGTGCCCTGCGTCATCCTGCGCGCCATGAGCGACAATGCCGACGAGGACGGCCACGAGGTGCTGGTGGTGAAGAAGTTCAGCATCGCCGAGTACGTGGCTACCGCCACCCGGATCGTGGCGGCCATGGTGGAAGCACTCTGAGCAGCCGGAGCGGCCTTTACAGAAACTGCTCCAGTTTCAGCCGGTTCTCTTCTTCCAGATCCTGCAGCTTCTGCATCAGGCGCTTGGAGCCGGGGGCCGCATCGGGATAATCCTTCTGGCTCTTGATGCAGTCCATCACGCCCTGGCTGCTTCCCTCGCTGAGCATTTCGGCCAGATTGCGGGTGGATTTGTCGGTGAGCGTTTTTATGCCGATGCCCATTTTGGTATTGAGCTTTGCCATGATGCTCTGGCCCTGAGCCGTGCCGCCGCAGGCCTCGATGGCGGTGTGGGCCTCCTGATTCAGTTCCCGGTAGAGGTTCCGCTCCCGCAGAAGCTCGGCCCGGAAGGCGGGGTCCTCAGTCATGGGCACGATCTGTTCCAGCGTGTTCTTGCCCATCTCCGTGTTCTGCACCACCGCTTCCAGCAGATTCAGGTTATCATTTTTCTGATTTTCCATACAAAAATCCCCCTTTGTGGCACTAGCTTGTACCGCAAAGGGGGATTTTATGCATTCGGTTTATTTGCTGCAGATCTGGTCGCCGCCGGCGGTCTGGGCCGCCTTCAGGCGCTGCTCACACAGCTGATACAGCGCGTCCCAGTTCTTGCCCCGCACCTCGCCGGTGCAGGCGCAGCCGATGGACTGGGTAAAGGGCACCCGGCGCATCAGGCCCACCGATGCCACGCACGCGCGGGGCATCTCGGCATAAATGCCGTTCAGCTCCTCGGCCAGCTCTGCGCAGTTTTTATCCGCGCAGCCGATGGCGAACAGCGTGTCCGTCAGGCGGCAGACCACCCGCTCTGCAGGGCGGTCGTAGTACTTTTTCCACTGGTTGGCCACAAAGCAGACCAGCTGGTTCATCACGGCATCGCCCTGCCGGGTGCGCATCCCGTCCTCATCGTCCAGCGCTACCAGCGCCAGCGAAGCACAGCGGTGAGCATCCGTCCACTCATCCAGCCGGGTGCAGAACTCCGTTTCAAAATAGCGGCGGTTGAACACGCCGGTCAGGAAATCGTGATTCATATCGTCCCGGCAGAGCTCCCGCTCCCGCGCGGTCATCCGATCCTCCGGCAGGTCGCTGCCCGCCAGCGGAGCCGTCATCTGCAGCTGCCAGAGCTTGCCGTCCGCCTCGATCAGGCGGCGCAGCACGCAGTCCACCTGCCCATTGCGCAGGACATAATCCACCTGCAGGCCATCGTCCTGCCAGGTGTCCGCAGCCTCCTCATCGGCTTCCGTCAGGGTCACGTCTTCAAAGGCGGTCTGTGCGTTTTCTGCAAAGGCGCGCAGATCCTGTTCCGTCCATTCTTTTTTCATGCGTTTTTCCCCATTATCCGGTGCCGGACTCTCTCCCTTCCGGCACAGCTTTGCCACACGGCCGCTAAAAGCGCAGCCCCATTACCGGAATTATACCATCTTGTGCCGGGCGTTTCCAGCAAAACGCACAAACTTTAACGTAATTTTTTACATTTTCGTCAAACTGCTAAACACACTCCGGGTTTCCGGCCCGGTTCTGTACGGCAGTACACGGCGCACTCCGCCAGAATGCGCTTGGCCAGCGCGGCAGTGTCGAACCCATCGGCGGCGCGCCAGCTCCAGTTTCCGCCCAGCTTGCCGGGGCTGTTCAGGTGGGCTTCCTCGCCCAGGCCCAGCCAGTCGGCCATGGGGATGATGGCACGGTCGGCCACAGAGCCCAGCGCAGCCCGGAGCAGCGCGGTGCGGGCCGCCTCTGTTTTGACAGCGGCCACCTCCTTTGCGGTGGGCTGACAGCCGGTCAGATGCAGGTAGGCGGCGGCCACAGCCTTCTCCTTGGCCGATGCACTCTCGTCCCACCAGGCGGTCAGCGTCGTGTTGTCATGGGTGCCGGGGTAGACCACGCTGTTCTTGACGTGGTTGTGGGGCAGATACTCGCTGTCCCCGCCGCCGAACGCGAACTGCAGCACCTTCATGCCCGGGAAGGTGCTGTCTGCCAGCAGCTCCCGCACACTGGGGAACAGCTCACCCAGATCCTCGGCGATGATGGGCAGCTTGCCCAGCGCACCTTCCAGCGCGTTGAACAGCTCCATCCGGGGGCCGGTCTCCCACTTGCCGGTCTTGGCGGTAGTGCTGTCTGCCGGGATGGCCCAGTAGGTGTCAAAACCACGGAAGTGGTCGATGCGGAGCAGGTCATAGATGCCCAGCGCATGGCGGACACGCTGGATCCACCAGGCATAGCCGGTCTGCTTATGGTAGGGCCAGTTGTACAGCGGGTTGCCCCAGAGCTGGCCGTCTGCCGAAAAGTAATCCGGCGGGCAGCCTGCCACCCGGGCAAAGCCGCCGTCTGCATCCAGCTCAAACAGCGGGCCGCCCACCCAGGCATCCACGGAATCTGCCGAGACATAGATGGGGATATCGCCCAGGATCTGCACGTTGTTGGCGTTGGCGTAGGCCTTCAGCTTCTTCCACTGGATGCTGAACTCGTACTGCAGAAACTTCCAGAAGCCGATCTCTTCCTCGTTCTCTGCCTTAAAAGCTTCCAGCGCCTGCGGCTCCCGCTTGCGGTACTCCCGGGGCCACTGGGTCCAGCTCTTCATGCCGTTGGCGGTCTTGAGGGCCATGTAGAGGGCATAATCCTCCAGCCAGCCCTCGTTTTCCAGCGTGAAGGCATAGTACGCATCCGGATAGTAATGGGCACAGCCGTGCTGGCCTGCACACTGCCTGCGCCAGGCGGCATAGGCGGCACGCAGGATCTTGTAGCGGCTGGTGTACAGGGTGCCGTAATCCACGTTCAGCGGGTTCTTGCCCCAAGGCTCGGCCTTGAGCTGGGCGGCTGTCAGCAGCCCCTCGGCTTTCAGAGCATCCAGATCAATGAAATAAGGGTTGCCCGCAAAGGCAGAGCAGCTCTGGTAGGGGCTGTCCCCATAGCCCGTGGGGCTCAGGGGCAGGATCTGCCAGATCTTCTGGCCTGCCGCCGCAAGGAAATCCACAAATTTTTCTGCCTTTTTGCCAAAGCAGCCGATCCCGTAGGGGCCGGGCAGGCTGGACACCGGCATCAGAATACCACTTTCACGCATTGTAAATCCTTCCTCGTCTCAAACTTTTTGCTGGGGCTTGTCTGTTTTCTATCATAACATAACTGCAGACTATTTTCCACAGGCAAAAAACGTGGTATACTTGGTTTTAGACCATGAGCGAGCGTGTATCCGGGTAGGCTGGCCTTCGTACAACCTCTCCGTCATTGCTCCGCAATGCCACCTCTCCTAGTAGGAGAGGCCTTGGCAGTAATTGCAAAGTTTCCGTTTTTGCCAAGGGCTCCCCTACTAGGGGAGCTGCCGAGCGTCAGCGAAGGCTGAGAGGTTGGACAAAGATGGAACCTTTCCTTTGGAGGTTCTATGCAACGCACTGAGAAATATTTTGAGCAAAATGCCTACCGCCGGGAGGCGGTGGGGCATATTTTAGCCGCAGAGCCGGACAGCCGGACCGGCGGCGGGCGCATCGCGCTGGACGGCACGGTGTTTTACCCCGAGGGCGGCGGCCAGCCTGCCGACCGGGGCACCCTGACCCTTGCCGACGGCACGGTGCTGACCGTCACCGATGTCCACGAGCAGGCGGGTGTCATCTGGCACACGGTCACTTCCCTGCCCGCCGGGGCGGTGCCCGGGGCCGAAGCAGCACAGGCCATCGACTGGGCGTGGCGGTTCGATAAGATGCAGCAGCACACCGGTGAGCACATCCTCTCCGGCATCCTGCACAGCATGTTCGGGGCCGAGAACGTGGGCTTCCACATCGGCTCCGATGCCGTGCGGATGGACACGAACATCCCCATCTCCGCCGAGGGGCTGAAAGCGGCCGAGACTGCCGCCAACCGTATCATCTGGGAGAATGTGCCGGTGAACATCACCTACCCCACCCGGGAGGAGCTGGCTGCCCTGACCTACCGCTCCAAAAAGGAGATCGAGGGGCAGGTGCGGATCGTGACCATCCCCGGGGCGGATGTCTGCGCCTGCTGCGGCACCCACACCGCCTTTACCGGCGCGGTGGGCCAGATCAAGATCCTGGCCGCCGAAAACTATAAGGGCGGCGTGCGCCTGAGCGTCGTCTGCGGCGGGCGCGCGCTGGAAGCCGCACAGGCCATGCGGGCACGGCAGGCAGAGATCGGTGCCCTGCTCAGCGCCAAGGCCAGCGAGACAGCCAACGCCGTGCACCGGGTGTATGACGAGTACACCGCCCTGAAATTCACCCACTTCGGGCTGTGCAGCCAGCTCTTTGACGCGCTGGCCGCGCAGGTAACGCCCGGTGCGGATGCTATCCGCATCGTGCCGGGGCTGGACCCGGACGGCCTGCACCGGCTGGCTGTCCGCCTGAGCGAAGCCACCACCGGCCTGTGCGCGGCCCTGACCCCCAACGAAAAGGGCACCGGCTACTGCCTTGCCCAGGCGGGCGGCGATGTCCGCGCCCTGACCAAAGCCCTGAACGCCGCCCTCAATGGCCGCGGCGGCGGCAAGCCCGGCATCTGTCAGGGAAGCTGCGCCGCAGAGCCGGAACAGGTGGAAGAATTTTTGCGGGAGCAAGACCGGTAAGCATCCTCGCCCTCTCCGTCTTTGCTTCGCAAAGCCACCTCTCCCAAAGGGAGAGGCTTTGGCAGTGCGGAAAACCATCCGTTTTTGCCAAAGGCTCCCCCTTTGGGGGAGCTGGCGCGTCAGCGCCTGAGAGGGCGAGCCACGTTAATTTTAAGGAGAATGACTAACTATGAGAATGCGTTTCAAACCCTACGCCCACGATGAGCTGATGGCCGCCGATTTCCACGTCCACGAGCCCCTGATCTGGGGCGGCAAGTGGCACGCACAGTATGCCCGCCCGGAGCAGCCCTTTGTGCTGGAACTGGGCTGCGGCAAGGGCGGCTTTATCTCCCAGCTGGCCTGCGCCCACCCGGAGAACAACTATCTGGGCATCGACATCACCGACAAGGTGCTGATCCTTGCCAAGCGCAAGATCGAGGCCGCTTACACCGAGGCAGGCCGCCCCATCGACAACGTGAAGATCATGAGCACCGACATCGAGCGCATCAAGGGCGTGCTCACCGCCGAGGATACCGTCAGCCGCATCTATATCAACTTCTGCAACCCGTGGAGCAAGAACGCCTCCTCCAACAAGCACCGGCTCACCTATCCCCGCCAGCTCATCCAGTACCGCGAATTCCTGAAGGACGGCGGCGAGATCTACTTCAAGACCGATGACGACGACCTGTTCCGCGACAGCCTGGAGTACTTCCCCGTTTCCGGCTACGAGATCACCTGGAAGACCTTTGACCTGCACGAGAACGAGCCGGAGTGGAACATCCGCACCGAGCACGAGGGCATGTTCACCGAAATGGGCATCAAGATCAAGGCCCTGATCGCCCGCAAGCTGCCCGGCGACGAGAGCGTGACCTGGATCGAGCCCAAGATCCTGAAAAAGAGGAAGGCTGCGGAGGAAGCCGCTGCCGCCGCAAAGGAGGAGTAAGATGTCCTTTTTTGTCAACACCATGGTCTGCGGCTTTTCGCTGTATCAGATCCTGGCGTTTTTCCTGATCTACTCCTGCCTGGGCTGGTGCCTGGAGGTCATCTATGCCGCCGTTTCCACCGGCCAGCTGGTGAACCGCGGCTTTCTGAACGGCCCGGTCTGCCCCATCTACGGCTTTGGCATGATCATTGTGCTGTTCACCCTTTCGCCGCTGGCAGACAACCTGCTGCTGCTCTATCTCGGCGGCGTGATCCTGCCCAGCGTGCTGGAGCTGGTGGGCGGCTGGGCGCTCTACAAGCTCTACCACACCCGGTGGTGGGATTACAGCGACTTCCCCTTCAACATCGGCGGATATATCTGCCTGGAATTCTCCCTTTTGTGGGGCGTGGGCACCGTTGTGGTGATGAAGGCCGTTCACCCCGTGATCGCGGGTTTTGTGGAGATGGTCCCCCAGATGGTGGGCTTTGTCCTCATGTGCATCCTGTACGCCTGCTACGCCGCCGACGTGGTGGTGACTGCCTTTGCGGCCTCTGACCTGGCCCGTGAGCTGGATGCCCTGGAAAAGGTGGCCGACAGTATGCACGCCGTGTCCGATGCCATGACCGAGCTGCTGGGCACCACCGCCATGGATGTGGACCAGAAGATGGACGAGAGCCGCCTGCAGCTCAAGCTGGCGGCTGCCGAGGCCCGGGACAATGCCGCCAAACTGAGCCCCCGGGATGCCGCTGCCGCCCTGCGCGCCAAGGCCGACGAGGCCATGGAGGCCGCCCGCAAGTCCTCGCAGGAGGCCCGGCTCAATGCCTCTGAGGCCGCCGCTGCCGTCAAGCTGGCTGCCAGGGGCACCGCAGAGCGCACGGCAGAGCTGCTCCGTCTGGAACAGCTGGCCGAGGAGCTGCAGGCCCGCAGCGAGGAGATGCGTGCCCGCACCCGGAGCTCCAAGTACTTTGGCAAGGGCCGTATGCTCCGCGCTTACCCCAAGCTGCGCCACGGCGAAAAGCACCGCTCTCTGGACGAGCTGCGGGAGCGCCTGAAGTACGAGCGCAGGCACTGACCCTGCCCGTTGCAGCAACCCCAAATGCCCCTGACCGGCTTCTTTCGGTCAGGGGCATTTTTCTTGCACTGCGCCCTCCATAAAGTCAGGCAGATCTTGTGCTGCCGCAGGATTTTGTTTTCATTCTGTTTTCCACCTTGTACGCTCCTTTTTTGTACACTTTTCCAAATTTATTTTCGTCATATTGACAAAAAAAAAAAAAAGAGTATTTTATCCTGTGCAATATGCTATTCCGCTAAAAACTGAAGAATCGGCAAGCCAGTCGAAAGGCTGCGACGCAAAGCTACAAGGGCCTGTAATATGGCAGCCAGCCGCACGTTATTCTCTCCGGGTAAGGTAATACGAAACCTTGCACCTCCTTGTGAAGATGCGTCGGCTTCCCTTCAGGAGAGCGAGCGCGCAGCGGGTCTACAAGGGTTCAGAGCGTTGTACCAGCCGTTTGGCCGGTGCGGCGCTCTTTTGTTTTGGCTGAAATAGAGAGATTTTTTGGGAAAATCATTGAAAAGGAGTAAAAAATTATGAGACCTAAGCGTTTGATCAGCTTATTGGTTGCGGTCTGCATGATGATCACCATGCTGCCCCTGTCGGCAGTCACAGCATTTGCAGCAGACACGGCATCGTCAACTGAACAAGAAATCAGCGTTGGCGATTACAAGTATGCCTATACGGTAAATGCAGACGGTAGTACTGCAACCATCACAGAATTTCGTGGACCTGTTGATCCAAAAAACACTGGCCCCTACGACATCGACATACCCGAAAAGTTGGGTATCTACACTGTAACCGGTTTGGGAGAAGATTCATTTTCCACCGATGATTTCGGCTCCCCACTGTACGAAATTCATCATAAAAAAATTCAGTCCGTCACCATTCCAGAAAGCGTCACTTCCATCGGCAAGGATGCCTTTGCACAATGCCGTGCCTTGCAATCTCTTACCATCAAAGACGCTGCCACATCAATAGGAGACTGGGCCTTTGATGAATGCTATAAGCTTACAACGCTTTCATTAGGTAAAAATATTAAGACGATCGGCGATTATGCCTTTTATGATTGCCGTATTCTGAATAACGTCACCATTCCACAAAGCGTTACTTCCATCGGCGATCAGGCCTTTGGATGTTGCTACGGGATGGACTCTTTTACCATCAAAGACGCTACCACATCGATAGGAGAGTACGCCTTTTTTAATTGCTGGAAGCTTGAAACGCTTTCGTTAGGTGAGAATATTAAGACGATCGGCGATGATGCCTTTAGAGATTGCGAACTTCTGAAATGCATTATGCTCCCTGCTGGATTGGTTTCTTTCGGAAACTGTCTGATTGGTTGTCCGGCTGGACGTAAATGGGACTATCACGGAAAACCCATTAACCCCATTGGTGCCATCTACTACAAAAACGACTGGGACCACGCAAAAGAGCTTCCAGGCTATAATATACTTAAAAATCGCAATTTTCTTTACCTCTGCAAGGTGACCTTTGATGCCAAGGGCGGCAAGACCGACTACCCTGAGGTGCCGGTTTATAAGACTGAAAAAATCACTGATACCAAGGCAAACGAACTGACTGAAAACGATCTGAATGCCATCAATGCTCCCACCCGTGCGGGTTACAAGTTCACCGGCTGGTACACCGACGATGGCAAGCTCTTTAAGGTGAAAGATACCGCAATTATGGAGGACATCACCCTCCATGCCGGTTGGGAGTTCGACCCCAATGCTCCGGTCTGCCACCCGCTGACCTTGAAGGACGGCGTTATCACCAGCGTAACAGTGCCCGGCAAGAATGGTGCTGACCCCGAGGATATCACCGAGATCGTTAAAAAGAATGCCAACGAGGACGGTTCCTTTAATGTCCCCGAGGGTGCAACGGTGAGTGTTGCATTTGATAAGGATGCTTTTGCAGATAGCGGTCTGAAATTTGGCCACTGGGATATCACCGGCCTGGATGATCCGAACGCTTATCAGGATAAGGAAAGTTTTGACTTTGAGATGCCTGCAAAGGCCGTGACCCTGAAAGCCATGACACAGGATGCATCCATTGAAGATGACGAGCCCGATATCGTTGGCCCCATCGTGATCGGCACTACTGTTGTTGTGGGCGGTGCAGTGCTGGGCTATCAGGCCTATTCTCTGGGCGCTGAATTTGCAGGCAAGCTGATGGCTCTGCCCTACTTCCCCAGCAACCGCAGCGCTCTTGCCATGATGCTGTGGGAGGATGCAGGCAAGCCCATGCCCGAATCCGAACTGCTCTACCCCGATGTCGGTCAGGAAGAGCGGGATATGGACCTGCAGCACGCCGCCCGCTGGGCCATGGAAAACGAGCTTATCCCTGACCTGAACGATGAGGGCACGGCTCCGGAAGAGATGAAATTCTATCCCGACAACACCGTAAGCAAGATCGATGTGCTGAATGCATGGCAGAAAGCACAGGAGCTCAAGCAGAATGCCTGAGCAGCCCTAAACCAACCCCCACTTGGCCTGTAAACCGCAATGCGGGCTGAGTGTTCCAAAATTCCCAAAGTACAGAAGCGCTTCATCCTCTCCCGGATGAGGCGCTTCTGTGCTTTCCGGAACTTTTTTTCCCGGCACCCCTTGCATCCCGCCCGCCGGTGCGGTATGCTTAACCAATAGAGCATTGCAGAGGGAGGGAGACCCCGGATGGACATGGAAGAGATCCGCTACCTGTTGGGCGGCACGGTATTCGCGCGGGCCAAGGCCTACACGGACCGGATACAGGATCTGAACTGCGAAGTGGCCGGGAACGGCGTGCGCCACCTGAGCGCCGACGTGCGCGGCGGCGGGCGGAGCCTGTACCAGACCCAGGTCTGGCTGCGGGAAAATGGCAGCTTTGTCAGCGCCAGCTGCTCCTGCCCTTACAACGAAAACGGCGAGGGGCCCTGCTGCAAGCACATCGGCGCGCTGCTGATGTGGGACAGCGAGAGTCAGGGCCTTTCCGGCAGAGCGCCGCAGAAGCCTTCGGAGAGCCCGGAGAGCATCCCGGGCGTGGTGCGGGGCACGGCCAACCTGCAAACGACTGAGGAGCCGCCCCGCAGGGACAGCTATGCCTCCAGCCTGGAAATGCTGTTCGGCAAGAAGTGGCGGGGCGAGGAACCGGAATCTGACTACGAGGCACGGCGGCTGCTCCGGGCCTATCAGGAGGGAGCACTGGCCGAGGTGGACGGCGTGACCGGCCACGCGGAGCTGCGCCCCCATTCCGCAGAGCTGGAGCCGGAGCTGACCCTGCTGCCCGGGGAGCTGCCCTGGCTGCGGCTGCGCATCTCGGCAGACGGCGGGCGGCAGTATGTGGTAAAAAGCATCCCGGACCTGCTGCGGGCCGTGGAGAAGCACGGTTTCATCAGTTACGGCAAGGCGCTGGAATTCCAGCACAGCTGGGAGGCCTTTGCCCCGGAGGCACAGCAGCTGCTCCGCCTGCTGCGGCGGCAGCTCAGCGCAAAGGAAGGGGCCGAGGCGGCCCTGCGCAGCTACGGCAATGCGCCCCGCAGCGGGCCTGCCGGGGGCATCCCGCTGAACGGCGAGATCTTTGACGGTCTGGTGGCCCTCTATGCCCCCACCGGCAATCTGGGCGGCTACACCCTCAAGACCGGCATCCCGGCCCTGACCATGCGGGTGGAAAAGCGCCGGGGCGGCGTGGAGGTGTCCGTGACCCCCGCGTTGGGATGGAAAACGGGTTTAGACAACGACTATTTATACAGTGAGGATACGATTTGGCAGCTGGACCGGGCCGAAAGCGCCCGGATGCGGCCCGCCCTTGAGGCACTGTGCGGCAAGAGCCTGTTCTTTACCACCGGGGATGCCACCGCCTTTTGCAGTTACGTCCTGCCGGAGCTGGGCAGCAGGGTGACCATTGAGGACCCCGAACGCCTGCTGCTGAATCAGATCCCGCTGGAGCCGGTGGTGCAGTTTTACCTTGACGCGCCCACGCGGGAAACGGTGCGGGCGCACCTTGAATTTCTGTACGGCGAGGACCGCGTCACGCCGGAGGAACCGGGGCCTGCCGGTCTGCTGCGGGATGCCCGCGCCGAACAGCGGGCCGGGCGGCTGCTGGGGCGGTACCTGGAGCCGGGGCCGGACACCATGGGCAACGGCCTTGCCGCCCACTACGATGCCTATGAGGAGGATGAAGTCTACCGCTTCCTCGATGAGGGCATCCCGGCCCTGCTGGCTGAGGGCGAGGTCTACCTGACCGATGCTTTCCGCAGTATGCAGGCCGCACCGCCGAAGATCTCGGTGGGGGTGTCGGTGCACGGCAGCGTGCTCGACCTGGAGGTGGACACGGGGGAGTTCCCGGTGGGAGAGCTGAAAGCCCTGCTGAGATCGCTCCACCAGAAAAAGCGCTACCACCGCCTGCGCGATGGCCGTCTGCTCCGGCTGGACGATTCCATGGAGGTGCTGGACGAGCTGAACGAGACGCTGGAGCTTTCCGGGGCCAAACTGGGCCAGGCCCACGCCCGGCTGCCCCTGTACCGGGCCCCCAGTCTGGACTGGGCACTCTCGGGGCAGAACGGCATCCGCTTCAACCGGGACGATGCCTTCCGCCAGCTCAGCCGGAGCTTCCACGCGGTGAAGGACAGCGAGTATACACCGCCTGCATCTCTACAAAAAGTTTTGCGGAAATACCAGCGGGACGGCTACCGCTGGCTCCGCACGCTGGATGGCTACGGCATGGGCGGCATCCTTGCGGATGATATGGGTCTGGGCAAGACGGTGCAGGTGCTCAGCTATCTGCTGGCCCTCCGGGAGCAGGGCGGGAACCCCCTGCCCAGCCTCATCGTCTGCCCGGCCTCGCTGGTGCTGAACTGGGCCGAGGAATGCCAAAAGTTCACGCCGGAGCTGAACTGCGTTGTGGTGGACGGGGATGCCGCCCACCGGGCCCAGCTGGCCGAACAGTGGGACGGGGCCGACGTGGTGGTGACCAGCTACGACCTGCTCCGCCGCGACGAGACCCTCTACGAGAACCAGAAATTCTACGCCTGCATCCTGGACGAGGCCCAGGCCATCAAGAACCACACCACCCAGAAATACAAGGCAGTGTGCGGGGTGAACAGCCGTGTCCGCTTTGCGCTGACCGGAACCCCCGTGGAGAACCGCCTGGGCGAGCTGTGGAGCATCTTCTCCTTCCTGATGCCGGGCTACCTGCCGCCCTATAAGAGCTTCTGCAGCCGGTTTGAAAAGCCCATCACGCAGGAAAACGACCCGGCGGCGGTGCGGCGGCTGAACCAGCTCACCGGGCCGTTCATCCTGCGCCGGATGAAGTCCGAGGTGCTGAAGGAGCTGCCCCCCAAAACAGAGAACGTCTACCGCATCGAGCTGGAGGAGGAGCAGCGCAAGCTCTACCTTGCCGCCGTGGTGGATGCCCGGGAGAAGCTGCGGGCCGCCAAGCCCGAGGACAAGATGGCGGTGTTCGCCGTCCTCATGCGGCTGCGGGAGATCTGCTGCGACCCCCGGCTCATTGCCGACAACTGGACAGGCGGCAGCGCCAAGCTGGATGCCTGCATCGAGCTGGTCACCAGTGCCGTGGAGAGCGGGCACCGCATCCTGCTGTTCAGCCAGTTCACCTCCATGCTTGAGCTGCTGGCCAAGCGGCTGGACGCGGAGGGCGTGAGCCACTTCACCCTGCAGGGCTCCACCCCCAAGCCGGTGCGTGCCGAGCTGGTGCGCCGCTTCAACGGCGGCGAAGCCAGCGTGTTCCTGATCTCCCTGCGGGCAGGCGGCACCGGCCTGAACCTGACCGCCGCCGATATCGTCATCCACTACGACCCGTGGTGGAACGTGGCAGCCCAGAATCAGGCCACCGACCGTGCCTACCGCATCGGCCAGCAGAACCCGGTGCAGGTGTACAAGCTCATCGCCCAGGACACCATTGAGGAAAAGATCGTGGAGCTGCAGCAGGCCAAGCAGGATCTGGCCGAGACCGTCACCGGCAGCGCGGATGGTGCCATCCTGCGCATGAAGCCGGAGGAGCTGCTGAATTTGTTGGAGGGAACCGAATGATGCAATACGCCATATTTGCCCGGCCTGTCGTGACCATTTACGATCTGCCCCAGACCACCAAACAGAGCGAGGCGGGCCTTGTTTCCACCATCGGGGACGAGGGCCTGTACGGTCAGGCCTGTCAGGTGCGCACCGCTCCCGGCGGCGTGACCGCCGAGGGAGTGTCCCTCTCCCCGGAGGTGGCCGAGGTGGTCACCTTTTACGGCTACCACGGCTTTGTCCGGCGGGATGCGCTGAAATTTGTCAGCGAGGATGCACTGCGGGACTACCTGCCCCAGCCGCTGGTGCTGGTGGGCCGTGCCACCGATGTGCTCAGCCTGCCCAAGGTGCAGGGGGTGCGGATGCTGGAGCTGGAGCGGGGTTGCCTGCTCTGCCGCCTGCCCGAACCGCCCGAGGAAGCCGAGGCCCACACCGGCTGGGCCAAGGTGGCCCTGCTGGATGGCCGCACCGGCTATGTCCGGGACGTGGCGCTGGAGCCGGTGCGGTTTGAGATGAACGCAGTGTTCTCCCAGCGGGAGGGGCTGGCCTTTGATGACGCACTGGCCGAGGCCCGGAATATTACCGCCGGGGAGCTGGTGCCGCAGGCACTGCAGGCGTGGTACGACGGCAGCGAGGAAGCGTTCCGGGATGCCGTCTGCGCGCAGGCGAAAAAGTATCTGGGCACCGAGTACCGCTGGGGCGGCAAATCGGGCCGGGGCATTGATTGTTCCGGCCTTGTCAGCAGCGCCTATATGCAGTGCGGCGTGCTCATCTACCGGGATGCCAGGATCGTGGAGGGCTGGCCCATGCACCAGATCCCCTTTGCAGACAAAAAGCGGGGCGATGCCCTCTATTTCCCCGGCCATATCGCCCTTTACCTCGGCGAGGGCCGCTACATCCACTCCACCGGCGCGTCCGCCAGCGGCGGCGTGGTCATCAACAGCCTTGACCCCGCCGACCCGCTGTACAGGGAAGATCTGGTCAGGAGTCTGTATGCGGTGGGGAGTGTGTTCTGAAGGTGAAACCCCACCGTCATTGCTTCGCAATGCCACCGCCCCTAGTAGGGGCGGCCTTGGCAAAAAGGAAAGCCTTTCCGCCATGCCAAGGGCCCCACTATTAGGGGGGCTGGCACGCGAAGCGTGACTGGGGGGTTAACCCCGCCAGCTGCTGCGAAGGGGCAGCATCCCGGAGAGGCTTGACATAGAAGCTGTTAAGAAAGGACATGAACGATGAAAGTCTTTGATCTACATTGTGACACCCTGAGCGAGCTGCGGCGCGCGGAGATGCGGGGCGACGGGCAGACCTTTGCCCGCAACAACGGCCACATCGATCTGGAAAAGCTGGAGAAGGGCGACTACATGCTCCAGTGCTTTGCCGCCTTTGTGAATCTGGCCGACCCCACCCCGGGCG
>ENA-OUQF01001367-OUQF01001367.1-human-gut-metagenome-genome-assembly--contig:-NODE-1367-length-14909-cov-4.744917_pt1 | contig 14909 bp, 13 predicted proteins | sample MGYA00237947_ERZ548826 | MGnify/ENA primary metagenome ERZ548826 (study PRJEB26490, sample SAMN05194701) | human gut metagenome | biome: terrestrial biome; feature: human-associated habitat; material... | reverse complement strand
AAGCTAAACATTCTTTAGAGCTTGATAGAATTAAATATGAAAATGATAAAAATGAACTTGCCAATAATTTGATGAAATTTAATGAATTGGTTGGAGATTTTACCGTTGGAATTGATAGATTCAATTTAGATGATAATTAAGAGATTTTAAATCTCTTTTTTTGTATATATTTTAGTTGTAAATATGATTGACGAAACATAAAATGTATGGTATTATTTACTTAGACACGTAAGTGTTTTTTATTTGGAAATTTTGAAAGTTGGTGGAGAGATGAAAAATTTTTTAATTGATGTCAAAAATGAATTAAAAAAAGTCAGATGGCTTAATAAAAAAGAAATGACTAAATACTCTATCGCTACAGTTGCATTTATTCTAATTTTTTCTATATTTTTTGGAGGACTTGATTTAATCCTTGCAGGAATTAAATCAATTATTAAATAGTATGCAAAAAGAATGGTATGTAGTAAATACTTATTCAGGACATGAAAACAAAGTAAAAGAAAAATTAGAAATGCGTGCAAGTTCAATGGGAATGGAAGACTATATATATAGAGTTGTTGTTCCAGAACAAGTAGAGGTAGATGAAAAGGGAAAAGAAAAAACAAAAAAAATGTTTCCAGGGTACATTTTAGTTGAAATGGTAATGAATGATGAAGCTTGGTTTATTGTTCGTAATACACCAGGTGTAACAGGATTTATTGGTTCTTCTGGTAAAGGAGCTAAACCATTTCCTTTAACTCCAGCTGAAGTTGATAAAATACTAGGAAGTATGGGAATGAGCAGACTTGAAATTGGAAACTCATTAAATGTTGATGACAGTGTTAAGGTAATTAGCGGACCATTTGCTAATATGTACGGAAAAATTAAAAAGATTGATATGGAAAACCAAAAACTAGAAGTATTACTAGATTTATTTGGACAAGAAACTTCTGTTGAGCTTGGGCTTACAGAAATAGAAAAGGCTTAATTGGTGAGTTATGATAAAACTTGATAACAGAATTAACAACAATAGTGATGCAGCAGAATGCTTTTCATTAATTGGTGAATGTATAAAATTTTATGATGAAATGGATGGTAAGGCACTAGAACATATAAAAGTTTTATATGATGTATTAAATAGAGATATTGATACAAGATTGCTTAGTGATAAGTATTTAGGAAAATATCTTGGGCTTAAAGTTTTCTTTTGTAGTGGACTAGATGGTTATGGCATATTTTCTGGAAATGAAGTTATTAGTCAAAAATGTGAAAAAGAAATGTATAAAACTTTAAAAGATCTATGCTTTCTTAGTAAGGCTTGTAGTTATAGTGAATTTAAAGATGCTAATAAGGACGTTTGTTTAGAAACTAATGAAGAGTTAAATAAAATCTATAGTATATTAAATAATGATTTTAAAATATTATTTGATAATATGGATTCATTTAAAAGAAGAAGTGATTTTTCTTCAGAACTTCGTTTTGTCTTAAATAGCTTTGATGATATGCGTCAACCATCATTAAATAGAGAATATATGGATAGTAGCGAGGATATTTCTATTATTCCATATTATTATGTATCTAGTTCATTTATAAAAGAATATTCTAAATTAGGACAAGAATATAAGAATTTTTTTCAAAAATTATATGAGTATCAGTTAAAATATAATTTGAAGACGAATAAAATAAATGTGGATTCATATGTTAGTGAATCTAATCGTTTAGTGTGTATTGTTTCTAAGAAAAAGCAAAAGATAAATAAATAGTTATTTACAAATAAAATAAAGTATGATATCATTATAGGGCTATATGTATTTGTACATATAGGAAAAGTGGGAGATGTTTTATGCGGATATCATTAATACCACTCGCGAAAAAAATATAGGAGGTGTTTTTCGTGGCAAAAGAAATAGTTAAGGAAATTAAATTACAAATTCCTGCTGGAAAAGCAACACCAGCGCCACCAGTCGGAACTGTTTTAGGACCTGCTGGAATTAATTTACAGGAATTTTGTACAAAATATAATGATGCAACAAGAGATAAAATGGGAGATATAATACCAGTTGTAATTCATATTTATGATGATAGAAGTTTTGACTTTGTATTAAAAACTCCACCAGCTGCTGAGTTAATTAAGAAAACTGCTGGAATTAAAAAGGGTTCTACTAAAGGTGCAAGTGAAACAGTTGCAACTATAACAAAGGATCAATTAAAAGAAATTGCAGAAATTAAATTGCCAGATTTAAACGCTTATAGTATTGAAGAAGCTATGAAAATAGTTGAAGGTACTGCTCGTAACATGGGCGTTGAAGTCAAAGATTAATTACATGTAGGTTTAACCTATGTGGGAGGAAAAATCCGCATATACCACATAAGGAGGTTTAGAAAATGAAGAAAAGTAAAAAGTATTTAGAAGCTTCAAAGAAAGTAGAAAAAAATAAATTATATACTAAAGAAGAAGCTATTAATTTAGTTAAGGAAACAGCAACTGCTAATTTTGATTCTTCAATTGAATTAGCAATGCGTTTAAACCTTGATACAAAAAAAGCAGATCAACAATTAAGAGGTGCTTTAGTATTACCTAATGGAACTGGTAAGACTAAGAGAGTACTTGTTATTGCAAAGGGAGAAGCTGCTAAGGCTGCAAAAGAAGCAGGTGCAGATTATGTAGGAGATACAGATTTACTAGATAAGATTGCAAATGAAAACTGGTTTGAATTTGATACTATGATTGCAACACCAGACATGATGCCAGCTTTAGGAAAAATTGGTAGAATTTTAGGACCAAAAGGACTTATGCCAAACCCAAAAACAGGAACAGTTACAATGGATACTAAAACTGCTGTTGAAGACGTTAAAAAAGGACGTGTAGAGTATCGTACAGATAGTTATGGTAATGTTCATGTTATTATTGGTAAAGCTTCATTTGATTCAGAAAAATTACTTGAAAATTTAAATGCTTTTCTATCTTTAATCGTTAAATCAAAACCAGCAGTAGTAAAAGGGAAATATATTTTAAATATATCTGTTTCTTCTACTATGGGTCCTGGAGTTAAGATTGATACAAATTCCTTTGACAATTAATAATTAATATGTTATAATAACATTGTTTTGAAGAAATTGTACCGTAGACAGTAGGTGTGGCGACACTTAATATCCTACCGAGGAACTTGAATAATTTTAAGTCTTTCGGCCTTACTGTCTTTATGAAGTAAGGCTTTTTTATACGGCACTAGAAAGGTAAGGCGCAAGTTATGGCAAATCAAAAAATTATTGACGCAAAAGCAACAGTTGTAGATGAAATCGCTGAAAAAATGAAATCATCTGCTACATATGTATTATTTGATTACCAAGGACTTACAGTTTCTGATACTAATGAACTTAGAAGAAAATTAAGAGAATCAGGATCTGACTTAAAGGTATACAAAAATACATTAACAGCTCGTGCTTTAGAAAAATTAAATATCAATTTATCTGAACATTTAAACGGGCCAAAAGCAATCGCATTTGGAACAGATGCAGTTGCTCCAATCAAAGCACTTAGTGACTTTGCAAAAACACATAGTGCTCTAGAAATGAGAGTTGGTGTTGTTGACGGAGAAGTTGCTGATATTAACATGTTAAATGAATTAGCATCTATTCCATCAAGAGAAGGATTACTTACAATGTTTGCAAGTGGACTTCTTGCAATTCCAAAAGATTTTGCAATTTGCTTAGATTTACATAGTAAAAATTTAGAAGGTTAATAGAAAGAAGGAGGAATGTAGAATGGCAAAATTAAGCGCAAAAGAAATTATCGATTCACTAAAAGAAATGACTCTTTTAGAAATCAAAGAAGTAGTAGATTTAATGAAGGAAGAATTTGGTGTTGATCCAAGTGCTGTAGCTGTAGCTGCTCAACCTGCTCAAGCTGTTGAAGAAGGACCAAGTACATTTAATGTAGCATTAACTAGTGCTGGAGCTAACAAAATCCAAGTTATTAAATTAGTAAGAGAAATTACTGGTTTAGGATTAAAAGAAGCTAAAGACTTAGCTGACAACGGTGGAGTTGTTAAAGAAAATGCTGCTAAAGAAGAAGCTGAAGAATTAAAAGCTAAATTCGAAGAAGCAGGAGCAACTATCGAGTTACAATAATTTGCAGAAATGGTAAGCCTATACTATAAAAAATAGTATGGGCTTTAACCGTTTATATATATGATTATATGAAGAGGTGATCTATGTCACATTATTTTGAAAATGATGCATCACTTAAAAGTAAAGTAGTTAAAACAACATCAGTTATAAATGGCATGAATTTTGAATTTTATACTGATAATGGCGTTTTTTCTAAACGTGGACTTGATTTTGGGACTCGTACATTACTTGAAGCACTTGATATGAATAAAATTTCTGGCAGTGTGCTTGATTTTGGTTGTGGATATGGTCCAATTGGTATCTATATAGCTAAATTTGAGCAAAATAAGGTTCATATGATTGATGTCAACAGAAGAAGCTTGGAATTGGCAAGAAAGAATGTTGATTTGAATCATGTGAATGTTTCACTATATGAAAGTGATATATATAGTAATGTAACGTGTAAGTTTGATTATATTATTTCTAATCCTCCTATTAGAGTTGGTAAAGAAATTTTATATAAGATTTTATTTGGTGCGAAGGATTATTTGAAGAAAAATGGAGAACTTTGGATTGTTGTTCATAAAGATCAAGGTGCTAAATCTTTGGTAAAAGATTTAATGAATAGTTATGGCAAAGTTGAGGTTGTAACGAAAAATAAAGGATTTTATGTAATCCGTTCTGTAAACAATTGACAATTTGCAATTGTTTTGGTAAAATTATAAATTGACATATACCCATTATTAGTGGAGTATGTTCTTTTTGCAAATAAATATAGTTATAGGGGTGAATTTAGTGGCTTATACGGTAAAAAAATTTGGAGATCATCGAGAAAGACGTAATTATGCAAAAACAAAAAACGCTATTGAATTAGGTAATTTACTAGAAATTCAAAAGAAATCGTATGAATGGTTTATCACTGATGGAATCAAAGAAGTTATTGATGACATTTTTCCAGTTGAGAGCTTTACTGGAAATTTATCACTTGAATTTGGCGATTATTCATTTGAAGAACCACGTTATTCGATAAAGGGTTGTAAAGAGAGAAGTGCAACTTATGCAGCACCTTTAAAAATTGAGGCTAGACTTTTTAACCAAGAAACTGGTGAAGTAAAAGAGCAAGATATTTATTTAGGTGATATGCCGCTTATGACAGAAAGTGGAACATTTGTCATTAATGGTGCTGAACGTGTTATTGTATCGCAATTAGTGCGTTCACCTAGTGCTTACTATGGAAAAGAAATTGATAAAAATGGACGTGTAGTAATCACTTCACAAATTATTCCTAACCGTGGTACATGGTTAGAGTACGAAACAGATGCAAGGGATATTGTATATGTTCGAATTGATAGAACAAGAAAGGTTCCAATTACAACATTGCTTAGAGCAATAGGACTTTCTAGTGATGAAGATATTATGGATTTATTTGGTGAAAATGAGTATCTAGAGAAGACAATTGCTAAGGATACTAATAAAAATACTGATGAATCTTTAATTGACATTCATTCTAAACTTCGTCCAGGTGAACCATCTACACTTGATAGTGCTAAAAATCAATTAATCACAAGATTTTTTGATGCATTCCGTTATGATTTATCTAAAGTAGGACGTTATAAATTTAACCGTAAGTTAAATGTAAGTGATCGTCTTTTAGGGTGTACGCTTGCTGAAAATATAAATGTAGGCGGTGAAGTTTTATATAGTGCTGGTACTGTAATTGATAAAGATGCATTAGAGGGAATTAAAAAGATTTTAGCTGATGGATATGGTGTTCGTGAAGTATTAGTTAATAATGAACTTGATTCTTATAATAAGATTCAAGAAATTAAAGTATATTCTAAAAAAGACAGTTCTAAAATTGTTAAAGTAATCGGAAATGATCAAACTATTACAGAAAAAAGATTAACAATTTCTGATATTTATGCAAGTGTTTCTTATTATTTGAACTTACTTGAGGGAATTGGAAATTTTGATGAAATAGATCATTTGTCTAATCGTCGTGTAAGACAAGTAGGAGAGCTTTTACAAAATCAATTTAGAATTGGTATTTCAAGAATTGAACGTGTTATTCGTGATAGAATGTCTACACAGGAGATTACTGAAGTAACACCAAAATCATTAATTAATATAAGACCTCTTACAGCTGCTATTAAAGAATTTTTTGGAAGCAGCCAGTTGTCACAATTCATGGATCAAACAAACCCAGTTGCAGAGCTTACAAATAAACGTCGTTTATCTAGCTTAGGACCAGGTGGTCTATCTCGTGATAGAGCAGGTATGGAAGTTCGTGACGTTAATCCATCTCACTATGGTAGACTTTGTCCAATTGAGTCTCCAGAAGGACCAAACATTGGACTTATTACATCACTTGCAAGTTATGCAAGAGTTAATGAATATGGATTTATTATGACACCATATCGTAAAGTTAATAATAAAAAGTTAACAGATGAAATTGTTTATATGACTGCTGATGAAGAACTTGATTATTATATTTCACAAGCATCTGTTGAAGTAAATGACAATGATGAAATTGTAGCAGATCGTGTTGCTGTTCGTTATCATGGAGATAATATTATCATTTCAACTGATAAGGTTGATTATATCGATGTTTCTCCACAACAAGTTGTATCAATTACAACAAGTGGAATTCCATTCTTGGAACATGATGATGGTAAACGTGCCCTAATGGGTGCTAACATGCAACGTCAAGCAATTCCATTATTAAAAGCAGAAGCGCCTCTTGTTGGTACTGGAGTTGAAGCTATAGCTGCAAGAGATTCTGGGGCTGTTATAATGGCTAAAGCTGATGGAGTTGTTGATTATGTTGATGCTAAAAAGATTTTAGTTAAAACAATGGGTGGTATGGATACATATTACTTAAATGGATATGAAAGAAGTAATGCTGGTACTTGTTATCACCAAGTTCCAATTGTACGTACAGGTGATAAAGTAACAAAAGGTATGGTTATTGCTGATGGGCCTTCAACTGACAAAGGTGAACTTGCCCTTGGAAAGAATGTAACAGTAGCATTCATGAACTTTAATGGATATAACTATGAGGATGCTGTTATCTTAAATGAAAGACTTGTTAAAGATGATGTTTATACATCAATTCATATTGAAGAATATCAAACTGAATGTCGTGATACAAAGCTTGGGCCAGAAGAATTTACACGTGATATACCAAATGTTGGAGAAGATGCACGTAAGAATTTGGATGAAACAGGAATTGTTCGTATTGGTACAGAAGTAAAAGATGATGACATTTTAGTTGGTAAAGTAACACCAAAGGGAATGGCAGAGTTAACAAGCGAAGAAAAATTATTACATGCTATTTTTGGTGAAAAAACAAGAGAAGTACGTGATACATCCCTTCGTGTACCTCATGGTGGAGAAGGAATTGTTCATGATGTTAAAATATTTACTAAAGAAAACACTGATGAACTTCCAGCAGGAGTTTCAAAGATTGTTCGTGTTTATATAGCACAAAAACGTAAAATTCAAGTTGGAGATAAGATGGCTGGTCGTCATGGTAATAAAGGTGTTATCTCACTTATCTTACCAGAAGAAGATATGCCATATTTACCAGATGGACGTCCTGTTGATATCTTATTAAACCCACTTGGAGTTCCATCTCGTATGAATATTGGACAGATTTTAGAGATGCATCTTGGTATAGCTGCAAAGAATTTAGGTATTTATGTAGCAACACCAGTATTTGATGGTGCAACTCGTGAAGAGATTATTGATGCATTAAAAGAAGCTGGACTTCCAGAAGATGGAAAAACTGATTTATATGATGGACGTACAGGAGAAAAATTTGATAATCGTGTAGCCGTTGGTGTTATGTATATGATCAAACTTCACCACATGGTTGATGATAAGTTACATGCTAGATCAACTGGTCCTTACTCTTTAGTAACACAACAACCTCTAGGAGGAAAAGCTCAATTTGGTGGACAGAGATTTGGAGAAATGGAAGTTTGGGCTTTATATGCATATGGAGCTGCTAATGTATTACAAGAAATGATGACTATTAAGTCAGATGACGTTGTTGGTCGTGTTAAAGTATATGAAGCATTAGTTAAGGGTACACCAATACCAACATCAGGAGTACCAGAAAGTTTTAGAGTTTTAATTAAAGAATTCCAAGCTTTAGGTCTTGATATAACTGTTTTAAATAAAGATGGTGAATTTGTTGACATGAAAGAATTAGAAGAAGCTGATGATGACATGTTACCAATGGATGGAATTGATTCTAAGGAAGCTTTACCAGAACCAGAAGAAAATATAGATAATTTAGAACCTGAAGGTGAAGATGAATTTGATTCATTAGATGATATTGATGATATTGATGCGTCTGACTTAGATGATGTAATGAAGTTAGAACGCACACTTGATTTAGAGAATATGGAGGGAGAGGAATAATATGGATGTAAATAACTTTGAAGGGTTAAGAATATCAATCGCCTCTCCAGAGCGTATTCGCGAGTGGTCGCATGGAGAAGTAAAAAAAGCTGAAACTATTAATTATCGTACTTTAAAACCAGAACGTGACGGTTTATACTGTGAGAAGATATTTGGACCAACTAAGGATTATGAATGTGCTTGTGGTAAATATAAGCGTCTTCGTTATAAGAACATTGTTTGTGATAGATGTGGAGTTGAAGTAACTCGTTCTAAAGTACGTCGTGAACGTATGGGACATATTGAACTTGCAACACCTGTATCACACATTTGGTTCTTTAAGGGTATTCCATCTCGTATGGGACTTGTCCTAGATATGTCACCTAGGGATTTAGAGGAAGTATTATATTTTGTTTCTTATGTTGTTTTGGATCCAGGGGCAGCGCCTTTAGAGAAAAAACAAATAATTAGTGATAAAGAATATCGTGCTTACTATGAAAAATATGGAAATACATTTAGAGTAGGTATGGGAGCAGAGGCAATTAAAGAGCTTTTGTGTCAAGTAGATATTCAAGGTGAAGTAGATGAAATTAAAAAGGAAATTGATGATATTAAAGATTCTACAAGCCAAAAGAGAATTCGTTTAATTAAACGTCTAGATGTATTAAATGCATTCTTAGAATCTGGAAATAAACCAGAATGGATGGTTATGGATGTAATCCCAGTTATTCCACCAGAACTTAGACCTATGATTCAACTAGATGGTGGAAGATTTGCAACATCCGATTTAAATGATTTATATCGTCGTGTTATTAACCGTAATAATCGTTTAAAGAAACTTATGGATTTAGGAGCTCCAAGCATTATTATTCAAAATGAAAAACGTATGCTTCAAGAAGCTGTTGATGCTCTATTTGATAATGGTAGACGTGGACGTAATATAACTGGTGCTGGAAATAGACCTCTTAAATCATTATCAAGTATGTTAAAAGGTAAACAAGGTCGTTTCCGTCAAAACTTACTTGGAAAACGTGTTGACTACAGTGGTCGTTCTGTTATCGTTGTTGGACCAACACTTAAAATGTATGAATGTGGTATTCCAAAGGAAATGGCATTGGAATTATTTAAACCACATGTTATAAATGGACTTGTATCCAAAGAAATTGCATCTAATATAAAAGCTGCTAAGAAAATGATTGATAATCAAGATGAAAGAGTATGGGATATTGTTGAGGAAAAGATTAAGGAACATCCGGTATTACTTAACCGTGCACCTACACTTCATAGACTTGGTATTCAAGCATTTGAGCCAAAATTAATTGGTGGTAAGGCAATTCGTTTGCATCCGCTTGTTTGTACAGCATTTAATGCTGACTTTGATGGAGACCAAATGGCTGTCCATGTACCAATTAGTGAGGCTGCACAAGCTGAAGCACGTATTTTGATGTTAGGAGCTAATAACATCTTGAAACCATCTGATGGTACACCAATTGTTACACCAGGACAAGATATTATTTTGGGTAACTATTATATAACTATTGAAGAAGCAGGACTTCCAGGTGAAGGTAGAGTATTCAAAAGTCCAGATGAAGTATTAATGGCTTATGAAAGAAGAGAAATTACATATCATACTCGTATTGCCCTTCCTGCAAAATCATTTAAACACAAAGTATTCCCTGATTCATACATGGATAAATATTTTGTTACAACAGCTGGTAAAATTAGATTTAATGAAATTTTCCCTGATACTTTCCAATTTATAAATGAAGGTACAGATGAAAATATAACAGGAATCACTCCAAGTAAGTATTTCTTACCAATGGGTTCTAATATTCCTGAAGAAATTGCTAAAATGGAATTGGTTAAACCATTTGGTAAAAAGATATTAACAAAATTAATTGCTCAAATCTATAAGAAATATCAAACAACTGAAACATCTGTTGTGCTTGATAAGATGAAGGATTTAGGATATAAAGAATCAACTATATCTGGTATTTCAATTAGTATTGGTGATATTCTTCTTGCTCAACATAAAGAAGAAACATTAGCTGACGCTAATAAGTTAGTAGAACAAATTAATAAGCAATATCGTCGTGGTTTAATTACTGACCGTGAAAGATATGAAAATGTTGTTCAAACTTGGACAACTGCTACTAATAAGATTGCAGATGAATTATCTGGTATTATTAAGGGTAATAAAACTAATTCAATTTCAATGATGATTGACTCTGGTGCCCGTGGTAATATGTCACAATATAACCAAATGGCAGGTATGCGTGGATTAATCCTAAAACCAACTGGAGAACCTGTTGAAATTCCAATTACATCTTCATTTGTTGAAGGTTTGTCAGTTAGTGAATTCTTCATGGGTACACATGGTACTCGTAAAGGAGCCGTTGATACAGCCTTAAAAACAGCCGATGCTGGATACTTAACAAGACGTCTTGTTGATGTTGCTCAAGATATTATTATCAAAGAAGAAGATTGTGGAACAGATGATGGTGTTGTTGTAGAAGCATTTACTAATGCTGATGGAACAATAATAGAGTCATTTAAAGAAAGAATTGTTGGTCGTTATACATCAAAACGTGTTATCGATCCAAATACTAAAGAAGTTATTGTAGATAGAAATACATATATTACAGAAAACTTAGCAGATAAAATTGAAGCTGCAGGTATTAGTAAGATTGCAATTCGTACAGTTCTAACATGTAAGAGTGAACATGGTGTATGTAAACATTGTTATGGACGTAACTTAGCTACTGGTCACATTGTAGAAATTGGAGAAGCTGTTGGTATTATGGCTGCTCAATCAATCGGTGAACCAGGTACACAGCTTACAATGCGTAACTTCAATACTGGTGGAGTTGCCGGTGGAGATGATATTACACAAGGTTTACCTCGTGTTACAGAATTATTTGAAGCTCGTAATCCAAAAGGAAAAGCAACTATTTCAGAAATTAATGGTGTTGTAAGCAAGATTGAAGAACAAAATGGTAAATTTGTAATTAGTGTTAAAAATGATGTTGAAGTTAGGGAACATACTTCAAATTATGGGGCTAAGATAGCTGTTAGTCTAAATGAAGAAATTCGTGCTGGACAACGTTTAACACATGGTGCAATTTCACCTAAAGAATTACTTACAGTAACAGATCCAATTACTGTTCAACAATATATTTTACTTGAAATTCAAAAGGTTTACCGTAGTCAAGGTGTTGATGTTTCTGATAAACACGTTGAAATTATGGCACGCCGTATGATTTCTAAGATAAAGATTATATCAAGTGGAGATACATTATTCTTACCAGGTACAATGGTAAATATAAATCATTTCACAGATGTTAATAAAGAATTAATTCTAGAAGGAAAAACTCCTGCAACAGGACGTCCAGTACTTTTAGGTATTACTAAAGCATCTTTAGAAACTGATTCATTCTTATCAGCTGCATCATTCCAAGAAACAACTCGTATCTTAACTGATGCTGCAATTCATGGTAAAGTTGATCATTTAAATGGATTAAAAGAAAATGTTATTATTGGTAAATTAATTCCAGCAGGAACTGGTGCTAGAAGATATCGTGATGTTGATTATTCACTAGAAACACCACTTGCTTCGGAAGAACCACTTGAGGCTTTAGAACAAGAGCTTATGGATTAAAAACTAGGTTATTCCTAGTTTTTTTGTTATATTTTGGTAATTTAATTGACATAGAATTGTTAAAAAGTTATAATAAAAGTGTAATATTAACACAAAGGAGTTTTAATATGAACGCTGAAATGAAGTATATGAATGAACTTGAAGTTTTAATTAATTTATTTACTATTGAAAAAGGAGTTTTAAAAGTCTTACTTGTAAGAAGAGATATTGAGCCATACAGAGGATATTGGATGCTTCCAACAGGTCTTTTACTTTCAAATGAAACAATAGAGGAGTGTTCAAGAGAAGTTTTGTATGAATGGCTTGGACTTAAAGATATTCATCTTGAAAATTGTGGTATATATAGTGAACTTAAGCGTATCCCAGTTGAGAGAGTAATAGGATCGTCACTTACAGGAATAATTGATATTGATAGTTTTAATATTAAAAGAAAGAAAAATATTGAATCATTTGCGTGGTTTTCCGTTGATGAAACACCAAAGGTTGTTTATGATCATGATCAAATAATTATGGATGCTAGTAAATACATAAGAAAAAGACTTCGTCAAATTGATTTCTTAAAACATTTATTTCCAAGTGATTTTACGCTTCCTGAACTTCAAATGACTTATGAACAAATTATAGGTAAATCTCTAGATAGAAGGAATTTCAGAAAGAAGATAATTAGTTTAGATATATTAGAAGATACTAAATATAAAAATGAAGAAACTAATGGAAGACCAGCAAAATTATATCGTTTTAAAGATGAAATAGAGGGGGAGATGATGTTTTAATGCGATTAAATGAAAAAGGTTTTGAACTTTCAACTATGTTAGCATTTTGTCTTTGCTTTTGTTTATGTCTTATTTTTGTAGCAGTTTCATATAATCAAAAACTTTCTACTAATACACCTATTAAGAATAATAATACAGTAAGCAAAAGTGATAATGATACTAATAAAATTCAAACAACAACTAAGGATTCTTCTAAATATCAAGAGATTGAACAGGCTTTAGCTAAAGAAATAGAAGATAGTATCGGAGATAAGGTTTCATATGGGAAGCTTATTATTTCTAATGATAATATTAAAAGTAATTTTGAATCTTTATGGAAAGAGTATACTGAACTTAAAGATTGTACAGGATATGCTATTATAGACGCTGATAAAAAAGAAACAAAGGTTTATTTAAACTGCTATAAAAATTATCAAACACAAAATTATAACATTGATTTTGAATAAAAAGTCATCATATTATTGACAACAAGCTGGATATAATGTAAAATTATATTCGTAGCTGGAGACATACTCAAGAGGCTGAAGAGGCGCCCCTGCTAAGGGTGTAGGTCGGGCAACTGGCGCGAGGGTTCAAATCCCTCTGTCTCCGCCATTTATGATATAAACGAATTTTATAATTCGTTTTTATTTTTTTATTTTGATAAATTATAGTTTAGGCAAGAAAATAGATGCTCCATATATTAAAGTAAGGAGGTATTTTATGTCATTAAAAAAATGTGCTGAAATAGAAAAAAATGCTAAAATTAAAAATAAATTATTAAATATTGGCATTGGATATCCAATAATAGGTCCAACAGGACCAAGAGGTGAAGCAGGTCAAAGAGGAGAAAAGGGTGAAAAAGGTGATAAAGGAGATCCTGGAGTAGATGCTGTTGCTTCAAATGATGGAATTTTTTTCACAAGTTTTGTAGAAACTGATACATCAGAAAAGATGACTTTTCAAGACTCTTGGTTTGTACCAAATAAAACAGAATTTTTTCAAATATTAAATGATAGTGATGTACAGGTAAAAGCTGGTATTTATGAACTAGCCTTTTCAGGGTTAATAGAACAAGCAGATGATACTCATGGAGCTCAAGTTTATCTTCAAACTAGCGAAGGCGAAGCGGTTCACGATTTAACATTTAAGTTGGAAGGTGGAAGTGGAAAACAATTGTCATTTTCACAGACAATATTGTTTAGATTTGAAAAAGATACAATATTGCAAGTGATGGCAAATATATTAGGTGATGAAGATACATCTGATATTATTATATCTGATGTTAATTTACTCATGAAAAAAATTCATGAATAAATTTATACGAATAGTCCAGGTACACCAACACGCCACTTGACAAGTGGGGGGGGGGTGTATGCTAAAATACACTTTAGAATAGAGGTGTATTTTTTTATGAAAAAGAAAGGTTTTACGCTTATAGAATTACTTGCTGTAATAGTTATTTTAGCTGTTGTTGCATTAATATCAATGCCACTAGTATTAAATACAATAGATAAGGCAAAGAAAGGTGCAGCTATAGAATCAGCTAATGGTGTTATATCAGCAGCTGAGAATAAATACATGAGTAGTATGATAACAGGAGATAAAGATACAAGATTTGATTTTCCAAGTGATACCAAGTTATCAATTAAGGGAACAAAACCAACAAGTGGAACAGTTGTTGTTGATAAAAGTGGTAATATAAGTGCTACTTTAGAAATAAATGGATACTGCATAGAAAAGACATTTAGCGAGTTATCACCAAAAGTAGTAGAAAAAAGTCCATGTACAATTAGTGATAGTGAGCTTTTAGAAGCAGAAAAATATAAAGATTCTGTTTTAAATGGAGCAGACCCTGTTATAAATAGTGACTTAGTAGCAGTAACAATCGAAAATGATGGAACAGTAAAAAAAGCAGATATAAAAAAAGAATGGTATAACTATAAAAATAAAGTATGGGCCAATGCGATTATTCTAAAAGATAAAACAATAAACTATGAAGA